>Ga0172380_10001146_pt1 | contig 46867 bp, 63 predicted proteins | sample Leawe162metaG_FD_119747 | JGI IMG/M metagenome (GOLD analysis project Ga0172380, IMG submission 119747) | Leachate microbial communities from a municipal landfill in Southern Ontario, Canada - Leachate well 162 metaG | ecosystem: Engineered > Solid waste > Landfill > Unclassified | place... | reverse complement strand
ACGGCACAACTTCCAGTTCGTGCGATTGTGATAAATGGTGTAACACATTATACTTTAGAATAGAGAATAATGGAAATAATATGCCAAGAGAAGAATTAATAATAAGTACTTTTGATAAGGGAATGCAATCAGGTGCAGATCAATCCGATATTGAAAAGGGTGCAGCTGCATGGACTCAGGATATAGATTCTGATTCTGTGCCTGGAACATTACGACCACGTAAGAATGATAGCACATTTCTTGATACTAATAATAATTATTGTATTAATAGGAAGGCATGGATAACCCGTGCAGATGGTAAGAGAGATTTAATATTATTTGATGCCAAAGGCAATACTATTAATGCAATAACTGATTTTAATGGCACGCCTGCTTATGGTTCTACATTAGGCACTCCTACAGGTACATCAGTTACTATGGATACTATTAATCGTGCAGTACGTGTAGGACAGGGAGATTATGCTGGTAAGTATGTGGGATATATTGACTATGGACAATTTGGCGGCGCAGTATCTACAGACTTACAGTATGTAGATTCAGAGTTATCTATTCCAACTGCATTTCCTACTCCATATAAGATTATATCGGATACAAGTGATACTACTTATGTTTATGGTATAGAATGGAAAGGTAAAAAGATTCTTAAAATTACCTCTGCTACAGGTGCATATACTGAATCTACTAGTGACTTTGTTTCTTTGCAGGGGATATGTAATATTGATACAAGTTATTTTTATGTATATGAATCTTTAGGGCAGTTTGGAGATTTGCATAAGATAACTAAAAGTGATTTATCAATAAATGCTACTTATCATATTACTGGATGGGGTTCAGCAAATGCTTATGCTAATCAAACTGGTGGTACTTATATGAGTGACATAGAACTTACTACCAGTAATATATGGTTTGGTTTCTGGAATGAAACTCAATTTGCTCTTAAGGATGATACGGATGATCCGGCAGGTGGTAGAATTATATTTAAGTTTGCTTTAGCTTCTTTGGTGGCAAATAGTAATCATGCAACTACGGATGTTACATTTAAATCAGTAGGTCTTGGTTCAGATTCTTATACTAGAAAAGATATAGAATTAAGTAGTACCACGGAAGAAACAAGTCCTGGGTATATCTCTTCTACTGCTATTGAAGTTGGTAGCTTTTATGCTGACCCTACTTATTGTACTTACTGGGTCAAACCTTCAAGAAGGTGTTTTGTACGTACTGAAACTGCAACTGAAATAGGATGGTTAGGTAATGTAGGATTACTGAATAAAACGGTATACGAAATAGATGGTGCTACTACTAGCTATGTATCTGTTTTAGAATATGCTCGGTTTGGTGGACGCGGTATTATTTTCATGAATGAGAGTTCTGCTAAAGGAGATTTATTGAATTCTACTAATACTCGTTTCCGTTCACTTGGTGTAGTAACCACATATACAGAAGATACAACTGCAACTTATTATACCGATGGTATACGTGCTGTTGGTTCGGGAGGTACTTTTTATTTATTTGCTGGTGAGAATTTAGCTCCCATTAATGCATATGCTTCTGCATCTGCAGGAGATAATGAATTTACAATTGAAGATGCTGTGTGGTTAGCTGCGACCGATAATCCAGACGATGTTTATTGGGCTGGTAATACATATTCAAAGTCAGAAGAAAAGGTTTGGAATATGTATACTAATATAGAATCCGGTGCTGCTACTAAGGCATCTATAGGAATAATGAGTAGTGTCACATTGAGTGTAAAGAGTGTATCAACTGCTGATGTAAATATATGGTGTATGAGTAGTGCATCAGGTACAGGCAAATTTAATTCGTTAACATTTTCTACTTCTACTGCAAACTTCTCAGGTTCGCTTACTTATATCAAGGTAAGTCCTACCTGGTTCCATCCTTCGGAAACAACTGATGATATTGGTGTATTCGACACTACTAAAAGTTATTTTTATAAATTAGCTTTTGAATATGACAATTATCAATATTCTCCATTATCACAAGCAGAACCAGCTAGAGTAAATGAATTAAGTAGTTCTACTAATACTATTAGCATTAAAATAGAATTATATGCCACTTCTACTTATATATCTAAAAGAGTCACTGGATTATTAATATTACGGGCAGAAGCCGCAGGTACAAAAAGTTTCACTCCAACAAGTAATTATAGAATAGCAGGAAGAATATCTCTTGTTGATGCTTGGGCAGAGGATTCTACTGAAAGTGCCACTTGGGGAACTAAGAAACAGATTTCATTTACTGATACTGGACTATATGGTTCTTCTTATGAGAATGAAACTGGATGTCCTGAAACATTACCTAATAATACTATGGATTATACTATATCCTGTACTGGTGCTGGATACTTATTTGTTGGACAGGGATATAATGATGAATTAAATGAAATTTCTAATTTTGTATTCAGAAGTAAACGGAATGCTCCTGATACATTTGATTGGTCTAATGATTTTTGTATTCTTCCCACAATGCCGATTGCACTTTATTTCTTCAAAGGATATTTGTATGCTTTTGACAGTAATAAGATGTATGTGATTGATCCGGAGGCTTTAGTATTAATTGGTGAGTATGAAGGATTTGGAGTGCAATCGGCTCTTGCCATATGCAGTAATGAGGATGCAATGTTCTTTGCTAATACTAATAATATATGTATGCATGATGGTAAACAACCTATAATAGTTTCTGAAGCGATTAATCAAGTAGGAACTTCCGTAGTAACAGCAACTTCTCATAGAATGCTTGCTACTGGAAGAACTATTGTTACGGGAATATCTTCTTATTGCAATTCATTGATTGTTGCATATATGCATTATGGTCAATCGAGTGGTTTACTTCAGATAGGACGATCATATATTATCGTTTCAAATTCTGGTGGTATCTTCACTAATGTAGGTGCTGCTAATAGTAATGCAGGAACGAGTTTCGTATGCACAGGAACTACCCCAACTGGATGGGGAACATCGGTATTAATGGATTTCTATACTCCAATGTTCGTTTATAATTTTATTAAGCAAGGATGGTTCTATTGGGAACTTACTAATGTAACAGGTACTTATCTTGATTATGATACGGTAGATAAGCGGTCATTGATAATAGATTATCTTGGTATTCCTTATATCAGTGTGAAAGGTGGAATAATAAAATTATTAGGTTCGACAACTGAAAAGACTGCTTATTGGTGGAGTAAGTTGATTAACTTTGGTAATGATTCTGTAATAAAGAAGATATATAGGATTTATTATGATGGCACTACTTCTATACCTTGTTATATTGATTATAACAATGCACAGACCTTTGCGACTGCGGTTACTAGTGGTACTCAATTAACTAATGCTGCTACTCAGTATAGAACTATACAATTAAGGTTTGGATTTAATTCTACATATTTAATACTTAGAGGAATAACAATATTTTGGCGTAAAATGTTAGGATTGCGTTGATATGACAGAAGAAGTAAAACAAAAACTTTCTAAATTATTAAAAGGTGTCCCAAGAAGTATGGAGGTTCGTAAAAAAATATCTGAGACATTTAAGTTGCATGGTCCTTCAATTGGTTTTAAAGGACATCGTCACTCGGAAGAAACAAAACGAATCATTAAAGAAAAAAGAAAATTACAAACAATGAAACCAAGGACAGAAGAAGAAAAAAAGAAAATTAAATATACTATTCTTTATGGCCCTAAAAGTGAACAACGAAAAAGGAATATAGCAAAAAGTCTTACCGGTAGAAAACTTAGTAAAGAACATCGAGAAAAAATATCTTATTACTCAAAATTAAAAAAGGGGCCTTTAGCAAGTAATTGGCGAGGCGGGAAATCTTATGAAGAATATACAATTGATTGGAATGAAACTTTAAGAAAAAGTATTAGAGAAAGAGATAATTATACTTGTCAACTTTGTTCAAAACAACAAGGAGATACTGCTTTTCATGTACATCATATAGATTATGAAAAGAAAAATTGCAATCCTTTGAATTTAATAACTTTATGTATAAATTGTCATATGAAAACAGGCGGTAATAGAGATTATTGGAAAAAGTATTTTGAAAATTTGATGATCGGCTTAAGATGAAGGAGATGATATTATGGACCCGTTAACGATGGGAGCAATTGGAACTGGGGTAGGATTACTCGGTAGTATGTTCACTGATAGTCCTGAGTGGGAGGATGTATCTTTCCAGGAAGTAGATGCAGGACGTTACGGATTCCAGGGAGTATATCAGAAGTTCCTGCAGAGTGAACAGCAGAAGATGAAAGATGATGAAGGACGTAGGATTATGAAGTTAGCAAGTAACTTAGTTCCTAGTGCTGCATCATTCAGAAGTGGTCTTGCTTCTCAGGGTATGGGTGGTGCAACATCTAATGTAATAGCAAAACAACAGCGAGAACAGGCAATGGGTAAGGCACTTGATACCGGAATGTCAACTGCAGAGACTTCATTCGGTAATATCAATCAGCAGTTCTTACAACTTACCGGACAGAATGAACAGATGTATAACCAAGCAACACAATTCAATGCAGAGGGTCAATTCAAAGCTGACCTTGCTAATTCTCAGGGACAATTTGCTGCTGATAGTAGCCAGGCAAATAAATGGCAGGATATATTTAGTGGCATTACTACTGCAGGTGCAGGAATAATGGGTACTGAATTAGGAATGCAAAGTGCTGCAAATAATGGTGCTACCGATTATGAAACTACAATGAAACGGTTGAATGAAAAAAAGATACAATGGATTTAATCTAAGAGGTCATTATGCCACAGAATTTTGGTGATGTATTTGCTCAGAGTTACTCGAATGGAGTAAAACTTGAACAGGATATGCAACAGCATGCTAAAGCAGTTGCATTAGAAGAAGAGAAACTCGCTGCTACTCAGGCAATAGAAACTGTAAGATCAGAACAACTTAATAAACAGATTGAACTACAACAGCAAAAGAATGCGAGTGATGCGAATTATCAATTTAATTCTTTAACCAGAGAAGCTACGAAAGATTTAATGGATAATTTTATTCGAGTGGATAACGATCCTCTTTTTACCAGAGCTAATAAAATGACTGCAGATGAATTAAAACAATTCTCTCCTAATTCTAACCCCCCTGAAGGATTATATGTAAATAAGATGGAATATGGATTAGCCAAACAGAAGGAAGCGTATGCTTGGCAATTAAGACTTGCAGATGCAAGGGAAAAAGCAAAAGAATTAAAAGACGATGAATTTGTTAACAATATTATGTCGCTTACTAAACTCGCTAATGAGAATGCTCAAGGACTTATGAAACAGGAAACGATTCCTGCTCAAGAAGCTGGAGTTATTCCTAAGTATTTTTCTGAACAATGGAATCAATCTTCGATGAAGATTATTCTTGATAAGATTGGTAAATTAAATTTGTTCGGTTCCGGTACTCCTGCAGAAACTAAATTCGTTACAGATGAATCAAAACTTGGTCCTGCAATGGACAAGCAGGCTCAGATCATTCAGAGTATGGAAGCATTGATAATGAATAAAAAGGTTAATCCTAAACTCGCTTCTACTTTTCTTGATCCGCAAAAATCTGCATTACTTGAGATGGTTTCAAGTCGTCTTGTTAACGACGATAAAGGACTTCCAGTTCTTGCTAACACTCAAGGAATGAATCCAACAACTATAAGCAAGGTTAAGGATATTCTTGATAGTTATAGAATGCAACAGTTAATTGAAAAAACAAAATCATTAGGTGAGCAGAAATTAGGATTACAAGTAGAACAATTACAGGAAAAGGTGCAATAATAAATAAAGGATAAAACATATGATACGATTAGCCAGTGCTAATCTCCAGGAGCAGAAACCTGATTGGTCACTGTCCTCGTTGGGGATGAATTTCGCATCCGGTTACTTAGAAGGATTAACGACATTTGATATATTGAAAGAAGAATCACCGGACACTACTCAGGAGTATATAGCACGATCTCTAGGTAGTGTTCTTGGTTTTATAGGGTGGTTGCCTACACCTGCAGGAGTTACACGTATAGGACTTGCAGGATTAGGACATACGATGAAGTTATTGGGTAATGCAAGTAAGGGAGTATCCTATCTTGAGAAAGCAAAGAGTATAGTTACATTAGGTGATAAGATGTATTCTTCAGTGCCTAAGTTAGTTGGTAGTATAGGCGCAAAGGGTATTGAACGATTCTTTGAGACTACTGCTGCAAAAGAAGCGATGTTATTTACTGAGAAGATTGCAGGACATACATTCGCACCTGCAACTAAAGAAATAACACGTTCTCTTATCAGTCAGGCAACATTCATGGGATTTGCTTCTGCTGCGGGAGCCAGACCATTATCATTGAATCCTTTAGAGTACTTCTCTGCAGAAGATTTCCAGACACGTTCACAGGCATTCATACAAGGTATTCCATTCGGATTAGCACAAGGCGGTATTGCATCATTAGTTACTAAAGAGACTATGGGCAGAATGGGATTCAAAGGATTTGAAGAGTTAGTTAAGAATAGTCCTGAGAAAGCTGAATATATCCTGAAGTCTATACGTGCAGTATCTACTGGATTGACTATGTCTGGTTATACCTCATTAACTCAGGATGTACCTATGGAGTATACTGTCTATGAAGGATTACTTAATGGAGTGTTCGGATGGCGTGAGATGCCTTATACTATGAAGGAAGCGCATAGACTGGTTAATAAACATCTTCCAGATCAGAATGTTATTCACGGTGATCTAATACTTAAATCTAAAGGTGATATAGTTAAGTTTATGAATGGTAAGGGAGAGTTTCCGTCTGAAGGTGTACAGAAAGAATTAGAACTTCTCTATCAGCATCATTGGGGTAAGGACTTTGCAGAGTCAATGATACCTGAAATGGTTACTCCTGAAGTGGCAAGAACTCTCGGTGTGTCTATGGAGACATTAGAGAAGATGCCTAAGTCTGATCTTGCTGCTGCATTAGACCAACCTGAATTCAAGCAATTCAAGATACTACGTGCAGAGATTGCAGAACAGGAGTACAATGATGAACTGAGTAAACGCATTAAAGATTTCACTGATACACAGGGTAGAGGACCAACTGAGGAGGAAATGGTTCAAATGAGTGAAGGGGTATATCCTGAAGTGATTAAGACAGTAGGTGAGATGTCTCCTAAGTTATTTGAAGAAGTGCATAGAATAGCTTCTCGTGTATCTGAAGCAGTTGAAGGTAATATCTCGTATCCCGAGAAGCATCAGGCAATGTTAAAGTCATTAGAAGAGACTGGTGTATCTAAACAGGGTATGCGTAATCTACTTGAAGTACTTAAAGGTGATGAACCAAGAATAGTAACTACTGTAGATAATATATTTTATGAGAATAAGAAAGCAGGATTGAAGGAATATATTCCTATTAAGGATAAAATACAGAAAGAACTTGGATTAGTATTAAGTGACGAACAGAATAAGAGAATGAATCTACTCTGGAATATGTATGTGCATTCCAAGGTATCCGAAGAGAGAAGATATGATATAGACGGCAATCGTTTAATCGCAGGCCGTAAATATAATAAAGCCGGTATTGCAGATATGGACGTAAGAGATTTCTATAATTATGAGACTGAATTTGATACTAATGTAATTACCATTAAAGAAGCTGAAGGTAGTATCGGTAAGAGAAAATCAAGGAAAGTTATTGGTATACATGAACCCTGGAAGTATTATGAACAAGGTGAAGCTAAGTTTGGACAGATAAATAACAATAAGTTATTAGGTGCAATATTCGAGAATGGATTACTTCCTATAAGTAATAGAAAAGATAACCAACAGATATTAACTGAGAAAAGAGGAAGCGTATCATTTGATAGTGAGACTAATGCATATACTTTTAATCATGAAGGTACTACTTATAGAGTCAATGTAAGGGAAGGATTCAATCATATAGACCAGGCAGAGAATAAGACTATTGGTGAGAGTTATGATTCCTATGTGAAGGATAGGATTAAATATGTAGAGGACAATATTGGCAAGACATATCAGCAAGCAATGGAAGATCCTATTGCAGTACAGTATTATGAGAAAGCATACGATGAAATGACTGCTAATAGAATGCTGCATTGGATGGCATTGAATAGGAAAGAGAATCTATATGAGGTCTTTGCTTCTACTGGTACTCTTGTACGTGGAGCATTTCCTTACACTACACGTATGCAGTTAGTTGCAGGTAGTGGTATTACATTAGATCCTTCAGTAGTAGGCAAAGAGAGTGTTAAGGCAATCCATGTATTTATGGGAGATACTGGAGTACATAATGCATTCGGTGAATCAGAGAGAACTCAGGAAGATGGTGCAATAGTATCTATTGGAATGAAACAGCATTATATGAATGCATTAGGAACTACTGATGATATAGCATTCTATAAACCTGCTATTGCAGTATCGTTATCTACCGGACTGCATATAGAGAAAGCAGGTGATCATCAGGCTACTACTTTGAATGAACAGAAATTAACCAAGGCATTAGGTGATGTGAACTATGTGGTGAATAATACTACTGCAAAGAACCCAGGTGATATACCTATGGTTAAGTTATCTGTAGTTAATGGAGAGTATATAGTTAAGGATATGTTAGGCAATATATTATCTCCGGAACAGATAGAGAAGATGAAGTTTGATTTACCTGTAAATTCTATAAGACTTAACCCTTCTGTTACTGAAGATTCTGAAATGTCTCAGTTGCATTATATTAAACAGATGTTCGGTAACGTACCTGAATTACAGAATTATATTGATGAGAATATTATCAAACCAAGTCTTGAAGGAATTAAAGAGGTTAATGATAAGTTTGATATACTCAAGACTGGAGAGGATATTAATCTTGATGATGTAGGTGCTCAGAGGATATTAGATGCAATGCATGGTAAGGATTTCTATAAAGCCGGACCTAAGACTATTGCAGTAGTTAAGAGACTTCTTAATTATGTATTCGATAAGGGAGATATAATCGAAGGTGATGGTGAAGGTGAACTATCAAGTTACTTAGAGAGATTAAGAACTAGTGTAGAACTTGCCGTTAATGCTACTGGAATAGATAATATTACTGCTGCATTCCTACGTGAACGTAATGTAAGAGACTATCTTGAACAAGCAATGTATAAATATATAACTGATAGAGCGCATCGTCCTGTACATAAGGGATTTGGCAGTAGTTCAAGAATATTCTATGGTTTATCTCCAGTAGATGCAGAAGCATTCAGAATTAAACATGGTAGGGAATTTCAGCAAGGAGATTTATTGCTAGGTGAAGCGGAGCGTAACCAGAAGAGATTAATTCCTGAAGAACTCAAAGGATTATTCCCCGATAAGAAAACTATTACTCTTGGTGAAGTATGGGATATGTATCAAAGAGGTGATATAGAAAAGAAAGAAGGAAATTTAGAAGGACAAGTTCTTTCTCCCGAACAAATTCTTAATAAACTTGTATCTGATGAAGAAACAAGAATAAATTATTTTCAAGATAAAAAAGAACAAAAAAAACTTCTTAATATATTAAGAACAACAAAAGATAGAGATAAGTTAATAGAAAAAGTAGGTAACTTCTTTTGGCAAAATTATTACGATAGTCAGGAAGGTCGTACACAAGATGAAATAAGTAGAGGTGAAGGTTCGCATTATGAAATTTTAGTTGCAAAAACTACCACTGATGAAGTTCTTCGGTATTTGGGATTAAAAGAAACTCCTAAAAGTTTAGGAGAAAAGCGTGGTATGCCTGCCGAACAATATCTTGCGTTACAAGATTTCTTTTCTCGTACCATTGGAACACGTTCTCCACAATCTGATGCAAGTGGTTCACGAAGATTAACATTCAGAGGGTTTTATGGTCCTGGACATGGTGCTACCATACATCCATTAGATATGAAGTATCTTGATGGTGCTGACTTAGATGGTGATGCAGTTAAGTTATATTTTGGTATGGGTAAGGAATTCGTAGATCATATAGATCAACCTCATATCAAACATAGATTCTCAAGATTCTTCTCATCTCCAGAAGAAAGAGATTCATTCTTTAGTCGTGTTAATATACATGCTGGTAAGACTGTAAAGGATTTCAGTCCTGAGGATTTGAAGTTAGTACTTAGTACTGGTAAGGATTCTAAAGGAGTGAAATATCTTGAAGAGTTTGCTATGGAGAAAGGACATAATAAGTATCTTATTGGTAAGTTTGGAGAAGAATATAAATCTGGTCGTTATGCAGATAATAACTATGAAGTATCTTCTCAAGGTGATAAACGATTTTCTGCTTTATTTGCAAAATTAAGTAATGGTAAAACGATAGAACAAACTTATCAAGAACTTAAGGGAAGTGGTAAAGGACAACCATCTATTCATAAAGATTTTGATTATTGGAATACTTATAAGAATTTGTGGAAACAATGGTCAAATGAGAATCCTGAATTAATTAATGAACTTGCTGAAAAAGCAAAAGGTAAAACTCTCACTGATAAATTTGCTAATACTGAAAATAATCAAGCACGTGCATTAGCAGAAATATTAAATGAAAAGTTTCCTTCTCAATTTACTAATCTTAAACGTACGTACTCTATGTTCTCTCCTACTTTAATTATGGAAGCAGGCAGGCAAGCAACAGTCGGTAAAAATAACCTAGGTTGGGGATTAGCATCTGGTAATCGTGGTAGAGTATTAGGACATTATCTACGTGCAGGTGGTAGAGTTGAAGTAGGCAAAGGTGATTATTACCTAATTGCAAAGTCTGATAAAGAAGAGTTTAATCGTACTATCTGGGATATAGTGAACTCTTGTGCTGATGCTACTAAAGGTAAGAATCCTCCGGTAGATCCTGAGACTATGCGTATAGTAGGTGGTGTATTATCCGTTGCCGATGTATTGGATAGTAAAGGTAAACCTGCCAATGTATTAGGATTCATTAATCATATCAAGAGTAAGGGATTAGGTGAAGTACCTATTCTTAAAGAATTAACTGAAGTGGATAATAATCTCAGGTTACGTGACTTTGAAGGTAATAAGAAACACTTACAGGATATATTCTATAATCTTAATATGGCAGTTAATAAGGCGAAGTCAGTAATGCCAGGGAGCGACTTTGGTAGTGTATGGTATAAATCTGCAGAGAGACTTACTAAACTACGATACGAACCGGAACCATTGGATTTCACTAATATAATCCAATCTGATATAGTACGTAGGCAGTTCGATAGACTTGCAAAGAGTGATGCACCTATATCCAAGTTTGCTATACGTGCATTAGGACGTGCAGGAGTGAACTTCAATAATTCTTACATAGCACAAACTCCAATATGGAGAGATATAGTACAGCAATACAAAGGTAGTGATGTAGAACTACTTAATGATTTTATTAATCCCCCAGGTAAGGGAAGTACTTATCTAAATAGTAAGGCATGGGAAATTGCTGCTAAGATGCCTAATCCGGTGAGAGGTAAAGATCCAATCAATCGTCAGAGTGAATTGCAGGCACAATTAATTGAAACCTCAGTTAAGAAACTTAAGGAAGATGCTAAACTATATCCTGACAAGAGAAGTGTTACCTATGAATTAAAAGATGGCAGAACTAAGGTAGAGATATTCGATACTGAAGAAGATGCAAAAGCATGGTTAGAAGAGAATTCATGGTCTGACGGTAAGATAGGCAGAGTAGAACGCAGTAAAGGTGAACAGACTAAGTATATTCAGGAACTATGGGCTAATGATTATACTGATATGAACTCCCTTGCTTTTACCATAGATTATCTCTCTAAATATGTAGATACTAAATTACCTAAAGAGAATTTAACTGATGAGAATGTTACTAAGTTACTTGAAGATAAGATACGTCCATTTGCACGCACCGTAAGTAAGTTAAAGAATTATGTACTTAATACTCAACAAGGAATAGTCAATACTAAGAGTGAACGTACTGATCCTGAAACTGGTAAGGTATTATTTAAAACTCCACAAGAACGACAGGAATCATTCAAGTATTGGGAAGAAGCGTTAGAAAAAACTGTAAAGTATCGTGAATCATTAGATGCACCTGAACGACAATTATTCGATGCATTATGGTTATCCTCTCTGGATTTCAATGAGAAAGTTGATATTAATAATCAGGCTAAAGTAAAAGCTGCCAGTGAAGGAGATTCATCCCAAGAGAATATAGATAAGATTGCTAATGAGATGATAGTCGAAGAAGCTAACACCAAGTTTGATACTCGCAGAGGTTATACTGCATTGGTATCCGGTATTGCTAATCCTGAAATGATTAAAGCGTATTATCAGAAATATGCTAAACTTGCAGGTACAATGACTCAGGATAATGTATCTATGGAGGTTCTTGCAGATGCAATGAATATAAGTGAACTCAACGGCAACTTACCGCACTTCATAACTCATAATCCTGAATTTGCAAGTATTAATATGCGTCCTACATTAGATAAGGAAGCACGTGAATATATGGCTCCATTCAAACAATGGTTCTTAGAGAAACATGGTAAGGACCAGTTGGGTAATATTAAAGATCCGATAGCAAGAACAGAATTCAATGATTTACGTACACGTGCAAGAAAGTTGTTGAAGGATGTTCCTGAACAGTTATATGATTTTGCATTAAACTTTCCCGACATAATGTCTAAGAAATATGGTATGGCATTCTCATGGACTGCAGATCTAATGACTAAACAGGATTTCAAATTATATCTGGATTATCTTGAAGGACGTAAATTCAATCCTAATGAGACTCCCAAAGTAGGTAAGAGTTGGTTCCTGCAGAAATTCAGTAGAGTTGCTCAATCTGCAGAACGATTACAGAAAGAAATAGATAAGTTTAAGTTACAGGTATTACGTCCTGTAATTACTGGAGAAGGACCGGTATCAAGATTCCTGACTCAGAATGTACTTGGTCATTATGCAATGTTATATGAAGCACAGAAAGCATACGCTACTGCACAGAACGCAGTACAGCAAATATCCGTAGATACTTATAAGAAAAATCTTCCTCTTAATGATACTTTCAATAAACAGCATGACGGTATTGCCGATAAGATAGTTCGTATAGTAGCAGCAAGGGACATAGAGAAACCATTTGCTAAGTCTATTATTACCAAGGATGAGAATGGTAATGATGTGATTACTAAGAATGAGTTTCTTATTAATTATGAGAAAGCAGTTAAGGATTACGATGCGTTGCCTAACACTAAGTATCGTATTACTGCACCCGATGGCAGTACTATTTCAATGAATAAACAGGAGATGGCTGCATATATCCATAAAGGTATCCTTGCATATAATCAGGAGAATATAAGCAGATGGTCTAATCGTCCTGGCGATAAGTTATTGGTTTATGGTGATAAGGAATATGGTAAGAATAGAGTACGTCTTGTAGATGTACAGAAAACCAATATGAAGCGTGTTGAAGAGTCTATGAAGATTACAGGTGGTCAGGAAGATATGTCTGTTATGGCTATGACCGAACTTGCAGCTGCTATGAAATTGGAGAATAATCTATTCGATGTATATACTACTCCGCAGGGTATATTCTTTGACTCTCAGATGGGTCCGGAACAACGTGAGATATTTGATAAGAATGTTAAACAGAATATTAGAGGATATAGTGTAGATTTCAAGAAGAAGTTCTCTGATATGTCTGCTACTGAACAGGATGCAGTAATGGATCAATTATATCCTAACGGTAAGATAGCAGGATTTAATTTGAATGAGAAGTTAGATGTATTTAGTGATTCATACTGGCATCATATGACTCTGAATAGAAAGGTAGTTACTGAGTATCTTAAAAAGAAATACGAACCATTGCTTAAGACTTTACCGCCTGAAGAAGCGAAGAAGGTATCTCTTAGATTGCTTCAGGAAGTAGGACGTACTACTAATCAGGAAGATAATCTTAATCATGGTCAGGAATTCATGGGACAGTTATTTGATAAAGGCGATCCTATACGTTCTCTGCATATACATCCCAATAAGATATTAGGTGAGAGAGATATGGATGATCCTATACCTCAATGGGACTTAAGTATCAATGCAGTTATTACTGCACATGAAGTATTGTTAAAGATGCAGCATGATATGTCATTTGCTCTGAGTGCTAATTATCTTGTCAATGATGCACGTAAGAGAATGGTATTCGGTGAAGGTACTAAGCATCTCGCTAATTGGATGGAACGCTATGCTCGTCAGGTAATGGGATTCCAGGATACTACTCCACCGGAATTAGAGCAGGGATATAATTACGGATTACCTACTAACTGGATGAAGTTCCATAATAATGCATATTGGAGCAAGAAGATTACTGAGATTGGAGATAGTTGGTTCGGTAGAAAGATATTCCCTGAATATAATCAACTTACTGCAATAGCAGAGAATATTAATTTCGTTAAAGAGAAAAAGAAACGAAGTGAAATGACTCAATCTGAACGTGATTGGAACGATAAAGAGAATGCCAGATTACGTAAACAATGGATAGAACAATCCAAGAAGAACTTATCTGAGCAGAAGATTACATGGTTATCTCAGGCAGAAGCTAAGTGGAGTTTAATGTCGTTATTAACATCATTTAAGACTGCTATTACTAACGTTACTACTGCAGAAGTAATGACCTTTATGAATGCTGGTGCTGATGCATATATACGATCATTCAGATTAAAGGATATACAGGATGAATTCGGCAGTAATATAATCAAGACTAAGGAAGATGCTCAGACTATCCTGCAGACTATAGGTGGATTAGAATCATTCTATTACAATGATGCAGGTATGGACCCTTCAGTACGTAAAGCAGTACATACTACGATAGGTAACTTAATTCATGATGCTACTACTAAGAAATGGAGTGATATACAAATAGTTCAAGCTGCTAAGGATGCTGGAGTATATGATACTATTCTTAATAAAGCTGCTTGGTTTATGAAGAAGTCTGAACGTGTAGCCAGAGGTCATTCAATGCTGGCTCATTATATTAATGCACGAAGGACATTTAGACATGCAGGGTTTGAACTTGAATATGATGATCCCTGGATAATGCAGATTGCCAGAGAAGGTGTAAAGAGTAGTCAATTTCTATATTCCAATGGAGAACGTCCGGAGTTCATGGCTACTCCAATGGGTAAGATATTCCATAGATTCCAGTTATTCGCATATAACTCAGTAGAGTTCCGATATAATACTATAAAAGCCGCACAATCGACTGGAATAGGGCCTGGAAGCAACGATATGGCTAGATTCCAGAGGATGATGGCTTGCGACCTATTTATGTTTGGTATGGCCTCTCTAGTGCCATTTTCCATATTTGGCAGTACTTTACCTGCACCTTATAACGGATTGCAGAATTCATTGACTTATGTATTCGGTACTAATGATGAGAAACGTAAATCTTTCTTCTCATCATTACCATATCCAGCTAATATAGTTCAGCCGATAGTTCCTCCTGGACTAAGAGAAATCCCACAGTTATTTGGATTATTTGTACCAGGTAACGGTACCACTACTCAGAAGGTAGAGGATATAGTGGTTGGTATGATGCCATTCCAGAGAATAGGTAAGGATATTAGCAGAACATTGGATAATCCAGTTATGCTGATAGATAATATGACTGGAATACCATTTATTAAGATACCGCAGATTAACAGGGATTTATCCAATATGACAACCTTTGATGAGTACCTGAATAGATACAGAAGCCGCGCATATTTATCTGAATCTAAAAAAATAGAAACGGATATTAATTCCTATTTAGAACAATATCCGCTTCCAGAATAATTATTTATTGATTTGCCTTAAAGAATGCATTAGCAAAACCTTGAGGTGTTATACTTCTAAGAGTTTGTCTTAATTTTGGTTGCTTCCAATAATCTTGATTATTTACACCTTTTAATGTTTTTAATTCAGGCATAAGTAATCTATCAAATTTAGGTAAGGACTGACTATTTGTTTTATGTAATACAATTTGTTCTTTTGTCATTACTTGAGTAATAGATAAATGAGTTTTTATAGGTTCATTAAAATATCCCCATAGAGCAGTTCTTTTTTTATAAGGATCTCCAAACTCCCAAGGATCAAAAATATAATTAGGCTTTCCAAGAAACCATTTTAATCTGCCATACCAAGGATTTTCTAATACCCAAAACTTTAATGGAGATACTTTGGATTGATCACTTGATATTCTATATTGTGCAATCCATATAATTTTCAGGCAGGCTATTACGACTTCCATCCCTTCTTGTAGATTACGCGGTAACTTAGCATTTGTTCTTGCGTCACTAAACATTGTACAAGGTGGAGCCGCAAGTATTCCATAAATAGGTTCTTTGGGAAGTTTAAAAGTACGAACATCATTTTCTGGTATAGTAATTAACCTTACATCATATTTATTATCTTTATATGGTTTGGACCAAGAACCAGTACCACCGCATAAATCAAGAATTATTTTATTTGAGTTCTCTATTTTAGCACTCCTTTCTAAAATAGAGAAGGATATTAACTCTTATCTAGAGCAATATCCTTCTCCTTAATTATTTTATTTTATATCCAGCTGCTTCAGCAAGAAGTTTGATTTCTTCTTTGGTGAGTTGTACATAATGAGTATCGTTCTGACATTCAAAATTAGATTTGATACAAAATGAAACTTCAAATACTCCTGATTTATATACTCGATACCAAGTTATCCAAGTATTCTTTTTGCTGGTTATAATATTAAGTAATTTTGATCCATTGGGTACTTTCTTGGCAATAAGTACGTTTGGAGCTGGTAATTCTATTTTTAGCATTTTATTCCTTTCTTAATTATTAAATAGTCACTGTTAGCACATACTATATTTGTCGGTTACTTCAGACCGTTTTGTCATTGTCTCAAAGGACATCATGCCCGCCGAGATTGCGAGTGACTTTTCTAAGTGACTATATTCATCCATAGGAAGATGAATTAATCTGAATGATCTATATACCAATATATCTTACATTCATCACAATAGTACAGACTCTTATTCCTGCTAAGAGATAGTTCAGATGCTTTATGATTACACTTTGTATATTTATCTGGAGGACTCTTCCATCCATTTATATATCCGAGATTCTTATATCCTGCTCTCTGTAATATATCCTCATTCATACCTTCCTTAGATATACTCATATATTAACACCATAAGAACGTGCATAACGATATAAATCTTCATCGTTTAATATCCATTGTCTACGTTCTTCATCGTTAAGTTTATAATTAGGTTTCTTTAGTATGATTCTAATTTTAGTGTCAAGCATTAGACGATGCTCTTTAATAAATTGTCTTATACTCATACATCTATTTCTTTCTCTGATTCCATAACGGGTTTAAGTATACCACCTTCTTTAGTATTGCAATGTCGTCTGACTTTATCTTTTTCATCCATTCCATAATAATAAACGGTAAGATTAAGAGTATCATTATTTGGACTCTCATATAACCACTGATATACTAACTTCTTTCTCTTTGGTTCCTTAATATCAATCATAGTTGTGCCAAGATATTTATAATTTTTATGAGATTTATTATAATTAGAAGATTCTGTATTAGGTAAAGTAATTTCTATCGAACCTTTTAATTCTTCATTTCTTTGTGCTTGTGGATATAAAGAATCATCATGATATAACTTGTTCCATATTTCTACTTCTATTTGCATATTATTTCTCCTTTTTGAGTGTCTTGCAAACCATTCAGGTGTTCCTTCTACATTTTCGGGATCGAATAGAGATTTATTGCTTCCACCATTGAATATCATTCTATTGTCCTTTCTTAAGTTTATAGTGTTTAGGCATTTAAGTTCTTTAGAATATATGTACCATTCTTAATCTTCTTTTCAGTTTCTTTTTTAGTTTCACTAAGAAGTTGATTACGATATTTACCTGTAGTAACTGAATAATCCCAAGAACCAGAATCTAAATATATCTTTCCATCTTTCCATTGAATGATGATTGATTCATAAGATTGAAAATACTTACTATCACCAGTAGTAATTATAAATTGATTAGGGATTGTATTGCCCTTATTATTTTCTAAATTTCTTACTCTTACTCCATTTATCATTTATTTTGTCTCCTGCCGAATTCGGCTATTAAAAGAGAATCTATGACCCCATCATGAGGTACTTTACTTCTTGGAGTTATAGGTATCACTACATTAGGGAATATTCTCTTAACTGCATTATATGACGTTTTCTTTGTATCTATTTTAGTAATAGGTAACTTAGACTTCTTATAGAATCTACCTGTTGGATTAGTAACTATATCCTTATTAATCCACACTGCTTTCTGCCATACCTTAGGTTGAACTAATATAGTAGAAGCAAATTGACAACATACTGTATTAATCTGTCCACATACGTAACCGAAGTTGAATGTAGACTTAGCAGATGCACCGAATATAGCATGTACATCTTCAAGATATATTTCTGTTGTATCTCGAAAAGCATCAGTTGATTCTAAAATACTCGCAAGATAAAATATATCTATCTCTTTCTTGTTATCAGTAAGTGGTATAGGTTCTATCTGAGGTTGTTTGCTCTCTCGGAGTATTGCTATACCACCTTTAAGGCCAGGATCGATACCGATTATTGTTTTCATATTGCTCTTTGAGTTGTATTTGTATTTAATTCAGCTTCTAACAATAATTTAACTTGATTTATAATTACTTCTGGATTATTACCGTAAAAACTAACTGCAGGAGTTTTATCGAATACAATAATAAGACTATACTTAATTCGTAATTCTTTACTCTTGAAAAGAGTATGTTCTTGGTTCAGACAAAAAAAAGTATCAGGAAAAAGTTTTTCTATTTCGTCCCTTAATTCATTCATTGAATTTATCATTTTATCACCAATCTCTTTCCTTGTATTATTTCAGCACCTTGAACACCTACACCTTGTTCAAGTGCTTCCTTTATTTTAGTTTTAGATATTGACATATCCACCTTAGAATCTGGAGCAGCGATAAGAACATCCTGAAGATACTTAGAATCACTTAATGTAACAGTGAATTTCTTGTATGCATCTGGAATAATATTCTCATCGGTAATATTAACCGACTTAGGATTATTTTGAATAGCAATCTTACGTAATGGAGTTTGTATCTTATCCTTGCCGATTATTTCCATTTGAGTTTTAAGATACGCTTTTAACCATTCAATCTTATTCTCTTTGGATTGCTTCATCTTCTTTAATCGTTCTAATTCAGTATCTATTGCATCTATATCTGCTTCTTCATTAAGTACATAATGAGCGCATCCTAATGCTTTCTCCTGAAAGTCTATCTGCAATGAATCTAATGCTAACTGTAATGCTTCAGTAGTTTGAGGCACTTCATCTTGCTCTTCTACTATAGCAAGTATATCTGCGCTTATTTCAAATAATTTACTCATTTCTTATTTTCCTTCTTAAAATATATTGAGTTTAAATCCATACCCTTTTTTATCTTTATTAAATCTTTTAAATGATATGAATTATAATAATTATCTGATCGCATTGAATGCCAATTACCGTGAGATGTAAGATTTAATATGAATTCGCGTATAGTTCCTTCTGACGATATAGCTTGACTTGGAAAATATTCACTATTAGGTGAAATTATATATTTAGATTTAGAATTTATACTGGTTGGACTTTTAAGATTAGTTCTTTGACGGAATATTTTTGAACATGCTTTATCAAAATCGGTATTTCTTCCCTTTAACCAATCAACAGATAAGTTTTTAGCAATCGCTTTTAAATAATTCTTTTTATTGACTTGCGCTCCCTTAGGAAATACCTTTTTAAATGTTTCAATCTGTGAATCACAAGCCTTTAATTTTCTTAATAAACCTACTGTAATCTTCATTTCTTTTCTCCTAAGTACCATGAAAAGGTTTTAGTTATTTGCAGTCTGAATATCTTCAGACCGAATGTTAAATTATTTACTTGTTCTTTATTATGAGTGACTATGAAGTAAGCAAGGTTCTCAAACAGGGTAATACTTATACCTTGTTTATTCCAGGAGATATTAATGTAACTGTTTCTAATGAACTTGAGGAATCTATTTCCGTTAGATTCTGTTTCTGCCATATAGGTTCCTTATAAAAACGAAATGTTCTCTCAGCATCGAACATTAGGGTTGTATCAAATGGTGACTCATCTCTGGCTTTTGCTGAACTAATCCTTCGATAAGGTGATTTTTCATTTCCTTCCAGTAATATTATCTTATCTGCTTTATCTTCAATTGCTGCTGATCCTGCTCCGGAGTGTTTGGTGAGTTTCCTTGATCGTCCTTCTGCATCTTCAGCTTTAGATTTAGGTATATGATGTACTGCTATTAGAATGATATTTAGTTTAACTGCTAATTGTTTCAATGCAGGTGCTATTACTGCAGTCTTTTGAGTTATATCTGTTTCACCTGGTATATGAAGATCACCAAGAACATCAAGAACAACTAGTTTATAACTACCTGCAACTATAGTTTGTTCTAAGATAGGTAATGATATACTTGCAGATACCATATGAATATGATTTACCTTGCCTGATAATGAAGGTGCTTGAGGATCTGAATAATACTGTAATATATCCTGTTTAGTCATACTATGAGCTATCTGAAGTTCTCTGCGGTACATTAAACGTTCGCCTACTTCAGTATTAACATATAGCACTTTATATCTAGGTTCATTAATACACCAATTCTGAATAAGAGAAGATTTACCTGTTCCAGTATCTCCCCATACACATACAAATTCAGCAGGATATATCTTAAATGAATCCTTACAATGTACATGTTTCTGTAATTCTATATAATCTGAGGATTGACTAGTAGTAGCAAAGGACCTGAATGCATCATCCATAGCATCTACATTCTGAGGTAATACCGCATTAAACGACTTCCTCTTATAGAATATACATCGTTCATCACAATACTTTTTCATTATCTCATCTTCACAGGAATATTGATAATTCTTAGTGAATATATCTTCTACTATTTTCCGTATCTCTCCGGACTCCATTTGCCCCTTAGACCATTCTCTAATCATCGTTTCTATAGCACTACGAGGCACGCCATTGCGTTTAAATACGCTTACCATACGTAATATGCTCTTATGCCTATATCCTTCAACTGGAGATGAATTATAGAGTTTCTGGATACATACAGTAACCGGATTCATACCCTCTTCAGATACTATCTTTGGAGTATCGGTCAAAATTACCGATGGTTTAATCTTAGTATATTCTAAGTCATTATTCTCTTCAAATGCACTGAAACTAGAGCTTCGTGTGGTGAGGGCAAATTGAAGAATGATTTCCGTTGGCTGATAGAGAAGTTCTTGTAATGTAAGGGGTATTTTGTATCTTTGTGTTTTAAAGTTGATAGTATTCGATACTCGAATAATTCTTGTTCTATCATAGATTGAGTCGCATTCTGGAAATAACGAAAGGAAAGTTTCCTTGACTTCTTGATACGTATGGAAGTTCCACAAATTAGGAAGTATGAAGTGATAACCACTCCCTGAATAATATGATCGTATATTCTGATCTTTAATGTCGAAGTTTTTGAGTCTATGAAAAAACGTAATTGCTCGTTTATGAACTTGTTCATCTGTATCTCCATTCTTATCTATATCAAGAGTTAATGTTTCTATTATTGGTGATCCATTATATCCCTTGACTGTTTTATATGCCTGTAGATGCTCTACGAGAGTATAGTCAAAGTAATAATAACTTCGATATAGTTCCTGATGAGTATCTTGTGCAATCTTCTGATACTTTGCTATTTCTGATATAGGAATAGCACGACCACGATTAGAAGTACTACCTAATGCTATTTCTACATATTTTATCATCATATCTCCTTAATAATCCTACTTAGATAGGAAGTGGTTCAGGCTCCCTATCTATCACATTGTCCCGCAACAAGTGTGAGTAAGAGTTAATAATTATTTCTTAGTTGGAATTAATGTATAATGATCACCATTATCATAAAGTGTCCAATCTAAACTTATCTTTGATAAAAAGAAACCATGATAATTATATTTTTCTTCATTGGAAGAAGCTTCCACTTGTATAGCACCAGAAGATAAACCAAGTTTAGTACTAATAATTGAAAGAAAACTTGTCTCAGATAAAGAATGAAAGTCAGAATATTTATATGTTTCCACAAATACTTCTGGAAATATAGTCTTTAGTACTTCTTTAGCAGTTGAACATTTAGCAGCTGCTTCGAGCACCTTCTCTTTTGTTATTGTTAATTGCTCTGACATATTATTATTCCTTTCATCTTCATTAAGAAGTTTAACTGCAGTTTCATATGCAACTCTTTGTGAACATATTTCAGTTTTACGTTTTCCTATAGGACATGTGAGGATACAGTCAAATCCTTTACAGATACCAGGACCCTCATAGCTACCATTAGTTGCTTTATACTTCAAACATAATGCACGTTCTTCATCTGTTAATTTCATATTATTCCTTATAAAATAAAAGACTATTAATATCAGGAGGCGTTCTCTGTATATTCATATCCTGCACTATGCGACCTTACGATCCGAGCAGAGGGGAACCTATTAATAGTCCTATTAAATTAAAATGAACCGTTATCTACTGTTGGTTGTGCTACATCTGGTCCAGGGAATGATGTGCTATCATCTGCTATATAATCCTTTACATATCCTGTAGCGACATCTTCATTGAACTTTGCTTTAAGATAGCTTTCAGCATCTTGGTTATGTTTCTTATTCTTATAACTGGATAAGACAACATTACGATATGTACGATACTTATTCTTATCTCCATCTTTCTCATATGGATAACGTAAATAGGTTACTTCTAATCCAATTAACTTATCCAATACTTCCTGTGGAATAGTGCGATCAGGATTAATGCTATATTTACCAATACGCATATTATCAAGGAATATCTTTACTCCCCAAGCACTACTTGTCCAATCTTCATCTGTTGGATTAGCAAATCTTCCAGTAATAGCAATCTTCTGAGTGAATGTTTGCTTGGTTTCTATCTCTATTTCTAAACCTATATCAAATGGTTTCTCACCGCCTATAACATATTCTTTTGCCTGCTTATCCCATGACATGCCACTTAATGATTTTGCTGATAGAATCTTACCTGATTGAATGAAGATTCCACTGAATGTATTTCCACCTGATAAGCTCATAATATATATCTCCTTAGGTTAAATATTATTGAATCTTTTTATATAGTTGTTTTATTATTTTGAACGTAAAAGTTTGACACCCTACTATAACTATTTTCTTATTTTTATTAATTTCTGCTCTATAGCAAGAATTAAGTTGAATAACATTTTTAGGCAATTTTTTATTCAAATTTATTGTTTTTAACAATTCCTTAAATTTAAGTTTATCTTTTGGTAAAGAAAGTAATATTGTAGGTCGTTCTCTTTCTTCGCCTTGATTAGTTAATCTATAATATTGTGAATTTGGAAAATAAAGCCTTCTTTTAAGGCCAATTGGTGACCAGTGTTCTTTATCAATTATATTAAAACCATCATCTTTCCATCCTATTTTATCTGCTAAACATTTAGCTAAAAGTATATTAGCAAATGTACTAGTGGAAACTGAGAATGGTTTAAAGGATTTTGCCATTTTATATATATCTCCTATTAGAATAAATTGATTATTTTATTTTGTCTATCCGAAGATAGAATTGATCTGGTATTCGTTGGTTAAAGAAAATATTTAATGCTTTTTTACAAGGTAATTGATAAATGTTATCATTTATAGTACATCGACTATACCCTTCACTATAAATTTGTAAATCTGTTACTCTTTTTGCTCTGATAAATTCAGTAGTATCTGTAATAAATTTGTAAGTTGAATTACCTTTTTTAGAATATTTAAACAATCTTAGTAATCCTTTTGTCCAATATCCATCACCAACTAAGAGATGACGATACTTTTTAGGATGTTTAAGTACACATCCTTTTTCAGTATGTAAAATTATACTCTTTTTCATTTATCCTCCAAAAATATCTTATCCCAATGAGTGATTAGCTTACTATCTTTAAGTTCACTGATTACAAATTCAGAATTCTTGAGATGGTCAGGTCTTGCACCTGTAGCTAAATCAGCTTCATTGGTCTTAAATGTGATTATATTCTCTGCTTTATCTTTATTACGATATATAAATCCTATAGCATCTGCTTTCTGGCAGATAAGAGTCTTTAATTTCCCAGTTAGTTGTATGTCCTTTGCTTGTATTTCCTTTCCTTGTTTAGTAATTGAGGTAAGTTTAATATGACCTGTAATAATCATACTCTTTGAGTAACAGCCATTGAATACATCATATAACATCTTAAATGCTATACGCAACCACTCGTACCCGCTGCCGGAAGGAAGTTCACTTACTACATCTATACCATCAAAGTTCTTTCCTGCATTAGATTTCTTATAGATATATGTAGCCATACCACGTGCAGTATCTTCCAGACCAGTTACACTATCAATGGATATATAATCATAGAACTTCTTATCCTCTTTTATCTTAGTAGCAAGTTCTTTAAGAATTGAATATGGACCCTTACCTGTCTGAGCACATTCCTTAATAAGATTAAATTTAATACCAGAGACAAATTCAGATCCATCTTCAGTATCTATGATTAGATTATTTGGTAATGCAGATAAAAGGGAAGTCTTTCCTACTTTAGTGTGAGAAAAAATAAAGATCCTGCGAGGATTCGATTCTATAACATTTTTATATTCCGGTAAATTCATATTTTTTTCCTTTTTTTATATTATCAATAGACCATAATGGTTGTAAGTTTGTATAATGACATAGTTTAATAAGTTCTTCCTTTGTTTTTGCTGATGATGCAGGAATTATATGGTCTATTTCCCAACATTTAATTCCCTCTTTTCTACCATAATTATTCCAACTCATACCTTCAGTAAACTGCCTCTCAATATGTTCTTTAATAATTATCCAAGAAGCACCTAATAATTCTTGCGTTCTACACTGTTTACCAACTTTTGCTCGATTAAAAATACCATTAATACGTCCACCAAGATTTCTTTGCATCTTAAATAATGGATCAGTTTGACATCGAATCTTCATATAGTTACGATGATACTTTCTCCATTTAGGTTTATCTTTAGTAATATATTGTTTTAAGAGTTTTCTTATCTTTTCTCTATTAGCAAATCTATATTCCTGTTGGTATTTTCTGAATTCCTCTAAATGTTTTAAACGATATTTCTTTTGTTTAATAGCTATTTCTTTTTTATGAGATAAACGATATAATTTATCTCGCTTTTTACATTTAAGAAGATTCTTTAGGCGATATTCTTTATCGTGCTTTTTTCTTTGTTCTAAATGTCTTAAATAATAATCCCTTTTATATTGTTTTACTTTTTCCGGATTATTTTTACGCCATTTTTTTTGCCATTCTTTTTGATTAAACATAATAAGTAACTCCTTATATTAATTGATTTAATATAAGAAATTACTTATTATCAATCAAATATGAATAATCTCCTAGGTAATATTTGTGATACTTCTTGATGAATTGGTAATTCCATGATTATAATCTCCTTGGAATTAGCAAATAACTTCCAGGTACTACAGGATGTGGTTTAAATTCCCAAGTATGATCACAAGTTAAATAGAATGCTTTATCTGCATAATCCCAATTAGAAGTAACACTAATCATACTATGAGTAATTTTTTCAAGTTCACTAACATTTATTATTTCTCTTAAATTTATATCTTTATCAAATGCTTCTGGAAATAATGTTTTCAACACTTCCTTAGCAGTACTGCATTTATCTGCAGCTTTAAGAATATTTTCTTTTGTTATTTTATACTCTTGTTGTTCCATAATTATTCCTTTATAATTATACTTGTACAATTAGCTATCTTTGCCATGAGATTATCTTTAATAAAGAAAGTGGTATAACTAACCTTAGATTCTCTATCAGTATAAGTTCTAAAATCATCTGCATGAATTTTATACTTATTGTTAACTATAAAAGTTTTCGTAATAAGTTTTAATTTATATAATTCTTCTCTTTGTTTATCTATAATTAGCTCTTTTTCCTCTAATGAATTGGTAAGTTTTTCATATTTCTTTTTATTTATCCACATGATAATTATCCTTCCAGTAATGACATTGTTTATGAGTTATATTACAGATACGTTTTCCACCATCTTTAACTAGACTTAGTTCTCTTAACTCAAATGTGCGTCCTGTAACTCTATTAATTGGGATACTTAATATGTATCCTATTTCTGAATTAGTCAAGCCATCTTTTGACTCTTTAATAGTATTATAAACTCTTGCTCTGCTTGCATTTAGAGTTATTGGTTTAGATACTAATTCTTGATATGTTGCATCTCTTGTATCAGTTGCTTGTTCTATTATTTCTCTCCAGCCATTCCTTGAATCCTTGAAGTGTTGGTTAATGTCCCATCCCTATACTAAAACATAGACAAAGTAATATGATTATAGTTTTCATTTTCTTGCCTCCCAAGCCGAGTCTGCACGTCTATTAAAATCAGTAGATTTTTTCCATCTTTCGATACAATCAAGAGCTTGTTCATAATTGCTAAATGAATATCCGTAAAGCTTTCCGTGAAATCTTATAAGATATTCGTTTTCAAATTTCTGAATTGCATATTCAGGTTCGTTGTTGTCTATTACTTGTTCTCTGATAACTTTATAAGGTTTGTCATTTGTTTTACAACATCCAATTATACCAAAACAGAATATGATTGCAAGTATGGTTTTCATCTTAACATCCTTTCAAAGAAAATACAATAATGATAATTATAGCAACTATATAAGGAGCTGCCACAAGAGCAAAAATCCAATCAACTCTTTGATATATTTTATCATAATCTTCTTGATTCATTTTCATCTCATTCTCCTTTATGCCTGCACTTCCCACATCTGTTGATATGAGAGAGGTTTCCGTGAGTTACGTTTCCGCAGCTTTATCCAGCGGATATAGTTTAGTAATTTATGATAAAAGTTCATCTTACTTCTCCTTTCCAGTTGCGCGGTCTATTACTCCACAATCTGAAAAATTAATCATTATAGAAATATCAGCATCCGCAAATCCTAACGATAATAAATGTTGTTTTTGAGAGAACACTTCCTCAAGTGTAGATTTATAAAGCATTGTTGGAGTTCTATTAGCAGAAATCCAGCAAATTAAATAGGGCAATTGTCCGTGTCCTTCGTAAAATGTAACTGTTCGTTTATACTTTCTCAATTTCTTTGCCATTGTTAGTTACTCCTCTGAGATTAAAATAGAAAAATATTGTTCCTCTGTAGGAAAATATTCAAAAGTCTCCCATTCTGATTTATTCAACCAACCCACTGAGTGTTCAGGAATTTTCTTTATCGTTCCATATTTTTTGTGTATAGCATATAATTCTGATGTTTTCTTTACCTGCTTCTCGGATAGCTTTTGCTCAAGAAAGTCAATATATATTTCTGCATCTTTTGGCACATTGGGCAAGTGCCACAAATACTTTTGTTCTTGCAAAATCTTATTCTCAAACTCTTTTCTTATATTCTGTTCTTCCATTTTATGCTCCTGATTATTTATACAACTTTTAATAATCGCCTCTATCTCTATCAGAGTGCCCCTATAATCTTCATTCTTTTTCTCTGCTTTCTCTAATCTTTCGGCAAGCCAAGTGGAGTAGCTCTCATACCATTTTAATAATTTTGCAGTAAGAATAATCGTATCGTTTGCACAATCGTTTAATGATGGCAATTTGTTGTTCGATGTTAATATATACTCATCCATATAATTTTTCATTTATTTTTACTCCTAATTACTTGATTTATCCTTTTAGTATCTTTATCATTTTTTGAAGACGGTCTTCATCTAATCCGTAGAGTTGACGGTCTTTGGAATTTTCATCTTGCCAATAATGCGCAAGATTAAGTGCCTTGTCCTTTATTCCCCCCGCTCTCTCTAATCGTGCAGAGAGCCATTTATTAAAATTTACTAACCATATACCAGAATCCATTTCAAATATATCTTGTCCATCTGGCGTATTGTCGTAATTGGTTCGTAATGGCTTTTTATCTTTTCCCTCTTTGATGTAAAGTTCTTCGTAGTTTGTCATTTTTTACTTCTCCATCTTCTTTGAACTTTTTTATACTTGTTATAAATTCTTCTATATACTTTGTTGTCTACATAAGATAGGTCACACCATCCACTAACAGAATAGCCGATAAGTTGTGCAAATTGGACTCTATCTTCTTGTGTTGCATCGATTGTAGCGAGTCTATTCATATCACACATTCTTCCAGCAGTTGCTTCATCAAGAAGAAAATTAACAAGTTTATTTTCCTTGAATCTGATTACATTGTCCCCTGCTATAACAATAGGTTGTGAGGGCTGTAAGTTTTTATTTGTCATTATATCCGTCCTTCAATAAACATTAATATCATTATAAATATACCTATCATAAATAGATAGAATTTGATAGACATATATTGTTTGTGCCAGTATTCCTGTTCTAAGGGGGGCATTGTTTTTAGTCCTTCTTTTTCTTCAATAGATTGTCTAATTGTGTTGCGAAATCAGTCATCATGCTCCAATGACATTCTATTGCCCTTCTCAGTGTGCCATCTTCTCCTATCGGAAATGGCTTTATATCAAATCGTTTGCAAAGATTATAATATTCTTCTTGTATTGTCATTTCTCCTCCAAGTTTGAGTTAAGAGATATTAATAATGGATACCATTGTTCTGCCATAGCATTTGCAATGCCCTGAAATGTTCTTGCTCTATTTTTTTGCCTATCTTTTCCGCCCTTGTTAAACCAATTTCCAGCAACTTTTGTACTTTCACAGTATTTCTTTTCAAGACATTTAGTATATCTAAGCACTGGTAACTTCTTTAACCATAAGCACGTTTTTTTCTGATAGGGTTCTCCGAAATAATATGGCTGTATCGTTTGTTGATGCCGTGGTAAGCCATATATTTTACTTGGGACTGGGTTCTCTATACAAATTCTCCCTATATCCGCATTAAGCAATAACTCAAATAAGTCTCGCGCTTCTCTTCCTTTGGCTGCCCTTTCCTCGTTTAGTATTCCCTTAGGATAAAGGAATCTTGCTCCGGCATTTGATAAATATGTGCAAGGTGGGTGTGCTATCATTAAATCCCATCCGTCAGAAAGAATATCTCTAACATCACATTGATAATGTTTCCCCGGCTTTTCTGACGGCAATAAATCACATGATGTTGCATCTGCACCTAACCGTGTAAAAGCATCTCTTACTATTCCGCTAAATTCACAGGCAACTAAAACTCTCGGCTTTTTCATTTTCCTTTACTCTCCAAGTATGCCTTGATTACCTCTAATATGTTTACGTGTTCTCTAAAAATTATGCCAGTATGCAAGTGTAACCAATCATCAAAATCATTCCATTCTATCTTCTCCATCTCTTGTAAAAGGTAGAGTTGAGATTCAATCTCCTTTTCCTCGTCTGGATTGAGGATGCGATACAAGCCATATTCTATCTGTCTAATTGGCTCAATTTCAGTTCCTTCTTTTGAAACTACCTTTATTAAAGTTGCTGAGTTTATATTTATATATCGTGCCATTTCATTTCTCCTTAAATATTAGGTAAGCAATTAAAATGAGAAGCTTAGCAACTCTCTCAAGACGCTTTGCGACTCGAGTAACTGCTTACCATTAAATATTAGGGTTGCTTGACATCGGTATGCAAATCCTTCTCGCTAAACGCGACTGATTCAGGCTACCACGCCACAAGCAACCCTATTAATTAAAATTGATTAGCTTTATAATAAGCATTCTGTGATAATGCTAATAACGTAACTGATCTTTGAGTTATACTAAGGATCTTCATACCTAATTCTCTAGCTCTATTAGCTATAGTACTATCTGAATATGTAATAGGTTTCTTTATTACTTTCTTCTGATATTGAATATAGGCAGTACGTTTATGAAGTTCTTTAACTGCAGTACGTATATCAGATTCCATATCCTCAGCATTACGAACAAAGATTTCTATTTGATTATTCATATTGCTCTCCAAATAGATAATATCTTATTATTTTTATCAACAACAATCCATCGTGGTGCATAATTAATAGCAGTTGATGATGCAAAATAATACTTAGTCCATTTTTCATTTGCTTCAATTACTCTACTTTGTATGCATAAAGTATCAGGATACATATCACCAACTTTAAGAGTAATTAACCTTCTATCTAATTCAGATTCAGTACATCCATAAAATAGTATTACAAATAATATACTTATAATATATTTTTTCATGACGATACCATTCCTTGCTCATAAGCTATCTCATTAGAATAATCCATAGCTTGTTGTTCATATTGTTCATATAATTTACGTTGTTTAGTTTGTTTAGAATCTCGCCAAACCGCAAGAGAACCTAATTGAAACCATTCCGATGCAGTAATAAGATTCTGTCTTATAAAATGATGAGATACTACCTGTATATTAAGCATATATACTCCTATGAATAAATGGTAGGCGAAGCAAGGTATCTACTCCTGCATTTATTGGCTGATTGTACTATCAGTTCCCAATAGTGGAACACCACCGCGTCTTCAATTTCCGCCATTCGCCTATAAATAAACAGTAATAGCAAAGAGCCATCTCATGCTCAAGTTAGATGTTTATTTCATTAATCTGGTATAACGAGTCATTATACACTCAGACTAACTAAGAACTTAGGTCACTAAGCCAATTATTCTCTGCTATTACTTAATTGTTTAAAATATGTATCAAGACATTGTTTAATATGATTGGTTACTTCTTCCCTGGATTTCTCATCCAGTTCTTCCAGACGTTTAAATTCTTCGTCCATTGTATTTTCTATTATTAAGATAATCATCTAATAGACTCAATCCTTTAATAGTACCTAAGATAATTATCCATAATACTAATCCTAACCATAAATTATCGGTATTCATTTCGGTTCCTTTGTTAGGTCCATAAGTTTATTAAATGCATTAATCTTTGATTTGATAAGTTTATCCACTTCTGGACTTATCTCTTCACCTCTTAGGTCAGATACCAATACAATACCTTCAAATACCAATGCAAATAGCCACCCTAAAAGTGCTGATACATCATTATAGCATACTGCAGAGAATATCTCTAAGAATGCTATTATCATACATATAAATGTTATTATCTTAAATATCATAATTACCTCATTATTAAATAGATTCAGTAATAGCCAGCCATATATGTCAATTGAAGTGTATGAGATCACTATTTAGAGAATATCAATTTACCCTTCTCCATGAAATTGATGCACCATTCTAAAATTAGTGATTTATAGTAATAGAGAGAACAGAGGCTATAATAGTTTAACAAGGCTACTGAATCTAGTATTGGTTAATCTTTATTTAGAATCTCCATTATCCAACTGTCTGGAATAATATTCAACATAATCTGGATCTGGGCCTCTTAGATCCGGTTTTATTTCAATTGGTTCTGTATTTGGTATTGCCAAATCAACACCAATTACTACCTTATCTGGATGAAACTCTTTCAATTCATCAAGATATTGACTCAGATCCTTACCTGTTGGAATACGATCACTGGGACATAACTTAACTATCTTACTATCCCATATACCAATCTCTTCTGCTGTATCCAGGTATCGTATCCATCTACGTCTAATGAATCTATTGGTATTCTTCAGTAAGAAATTCACCAATAGTCTCATTTCCTCAATCTCTTTATTCTGATGATTGATTATACTCTGTACTTCTGTGAAGTTATGAACTATATATACTATAGCTCTTATCCATGCAAAGAACCTTGCTTTCGCAATACTAAGGGATTTCTTCAATCCATTCTTTGATGATGTCTGTTTACTAAATGTTTCTTTCATTGTTATTATCCTTTATATGATTAGTTTATTTGTTTAAGTGTATCAGGTGATGGTAATATCCAAGGTTGACAATCCATGCATCCTTTTTGTCTATCTTCAATAACTAGCTCAGTAGCTATTGAATCACATCCTATTACAAATAGACTTAGTAATATGACTATTATCCATTTCATTATTTAATTCCTTATATAATGAATTGTTGATCGAAACCTAACCATTTCTGATCATTGAATTGAATACCCTTTTTTATATCTGAAGGTACTATTACTTTACTCATTGGTCTTGATTCATGAGTGAACTGATTAGTAAGAACATATTTACCAGCCTCATATCCCTTCATATGATAATAAGGTGAATTAGGATCGCATATAGTTACTAATTTCCTATGTTCTTGTTCCATATTATATCTCCTTTAATTTAATTGATCTTTGATAATGTTTCTTTGGTGTACCATTATGATGTTTATTTGGTTTGTTGATTATCTTTACTACTTTACATTTGCATAGTGGACATGGCTCAGCTATATCTGATTGCCATATATTCTTACAATGATGACATTCCCATACCATATTAACCTCTTGCATTAATCCAGATTACTCTATCTTTCTGACCTTTATTAGTTAATTTTCTACCTCTTACTTCAAGATATTCACCATGAATATCATCATATCCTGAATACATCTTACGAATAGCACTATTAAGATCTTTAGTTCCTATTAACTTATCCATAAACCTATATAATATATCCTGATATGAATAGAATGATTGCTTATTGGTCTTTTGTGGATAATTATATAATCTTAATGATACTTGCTGTACTTTATGAAATGCAGCTTTCATATTATATTTACTCCTAATCATTAAATAATTCAAGAGTTATTACTTCATTTGGTTTCAATAAAGTTATTTCAAGGCAAGTGTCTTCAGACCAAGTAATCTTAGGATGTTCTAAACTAACTATGCTTTTATAAGTACGTAATACTAAATGAGTCTGCGTACCATATTTAACCCAACCTATTTGTCCTATTCTCATCATCTTACCAAGAATCGTTGTTTTTGTATTAGTGATTGTGTTAATAATTCTTATCATATTTACTCCTATTTATATATATCTGTTTATAAATAATGTGTTGTTCTATGCTTCTAATAAGTACCCAATACAACACTATATCCATATAACGAGTCGACAATCGCTGGATATAGTGCTGTATCGGGGAATGATGATAATTAGAATGCAGCCAATAACTCTGATTCGGGAACAGGCTCTGATTTCGGGAAACCAAGCAGGAATCCATTACCCTTTGTGGGATATAACGTTCTTCCTGTAGCTTCAACCTTCGGCATTACCAACTTGGCCTGCTCTGGGGTGATGTTAACGAAGCAACTCTTGCGTGCCTGGGGAATACGTTTATCTAATTCAACAATCGCTTCACTCAGGGTAGCAACCTTTATGCTTGATATAGTAATGTTACCTTGTAGTGTACGTGTGTTGATAGTGAATAACTTTCTTGCATCCATGATAATATCTCCTATGATAATATTATTATAGTATGTACTATATACTATAGTACTGTTATTGGTCAACGCTATTTACTAAACTCTCTCAACGCTTTTTCAATGGCGAAGCCATAATCCGAAGGGGGTAGGTTCTCCGTATATTAAAATCCAGTAATCTAGAACAATTTTTCAGCGTTTTTAGAAAGTAGAGATTCTATCGTTTCGAGAGAACGAATTCATCATAGGAGTAATGAACAATTCTGAGGTATTGAATTTAGAATCTCTAGAAATTTCAGAAATTATTTTTAGATAATTATAAAAACGGGGAAGATGCATAATCATAATTCTTATCCACGACTAAATCAGGTGCGATGGTCATAAGATGGCACATGATTATCAGAGCTTCCCATATTCGTATTATTATTTTTGAGGTATTTCTGATACAAGTGGTTTATCTATATTAGGTGGTATTACCTTATTCATTGCAGGAGCATCTGGAGTAGTATTAGTTTCTATTACCGGACCTGCAGGAGCATTCTTATCTATTGACTTAGCAGATTCATCATAGATAAGAACCACTTCTTTTTTATTCTCAGAGAGTTTAGATTTGAGTATCTTACCGCCATCTTCGATTATGCGTGCTATTGTGTCTGCTACTTTTTCTTTTGCTACTGATAATTGAGGCATAGTTAAGTTTCCTTTATTGATAGTTACAATTACATTCATTCCAATGACAGAAGTGTTTTGATGGAGTATAGTAATCTTCACCTTTGTAAGTATCTGCATTGATTAAGATTCTTTTATGGCGAAGAAAAGTTTTAAGCCATAAGACTTCTTTGTTACAAGTAGGACATTTAATAGTGGAGAATGTTCTTTCTTTCATTCCACGATGTTCACTAGTAGTGGCAATTTCTGCTAGTCGATTGAATTCTTTCAGGTTGAGTTCAGTTTTCTTAGTGAGTGTTGCTATTACTTTTTGTTCAGAGGAAGTAAGTTTATTATTTGGATTATTACATCGTATAAAATTATCTGCAATAATCTTTTCACGTATATTCATTTAAGTTGCCTTAGTTAGGTTTACCTTAGTTAAGTACATGTACTAAGCACTATATAGGATATTATTAAGATTAGATTATACTCGGTTCCAAGAGTAAGATGGTTAGCATAACAGGAGGCTAATCTCCGTGATAGTCAAGGTACCTATATCCTGTTGGATAATCATCCTTGCTATCAACTCTCTCCGTGGCCCTCACGTTTTCTCTTACGTCATTACCAGGAAGATTGACAGAAGATTATATGTTAAGATGTATTAAACATTGAGTCTAATTTCATGAATTCTTATATCAATGTCAAATTAATTCTTAACTATTTTTATACATATTAGAATTAGTATGTATAGGAAATGACAGAATCTATACATACTCGGTAATAATGACCGATAGGGTATAGTAGGTAAAAATGACCGATAAAAGATTTCTCTTGACTTTAATCCAATAATTCGTGTAATTAGCATCCAAGAATAAGGAGATATATATGGTTCTTGAATGTAAGGTGAATATAGGTTCCAAGGTGAAGATAACGGAACTTAACTGTACTGGCAGAGTAATCAGTATATGGTATAACTCTACTGGACTCCAAGTTGAAGTGAAGTATTTCTTAGATGGTAAATTAAATAAGGAATATTTCTTTGAGGATGAGATAGGAGTAATAACATTATGACTCATCTAAAAAAATGTTGGTGTGGTAATGAGAATATAGAAATGGTTCGTGGAGAATGGTTAGGTGAACCATGCAGGACCATTAAGTGTGCAAGTTGCGGATTAGGTGTAATGAGATTGATTAGGATGCGTCCTAAGGTAGCAGAGAGGGAAGTAATACAAGCATGGAATGAAAGGCCATACTATGAAAAACGTACTAGAGGAAGTACTGGTTGAACCCATTGTTCAGGATGAACAGGTCACTATTCACGATTCTGTAGAATTAGAACAGGAGTTACAGAAATGGATTCAGCAGATACTCAAAATAATGTTATCGGAAATATAGTAGTTCTATGTGAGTCTTGTTTTAGTAAGACTCCATCAGAATCTATCAATACTCCGGTAAATCACTTTCCCTATGCTATGGCACTATGGCGTTCAGGTGGGTATAGCTGCGATCATTGTAACCATGAGTTACGTCCATTCGATAATTATTATTTTATCCATGAGGAAGAAAGGAATATAAACTAATGATTCATTATGATTATATATGCCAGGAATGTGATACTAAGTTCGATGATTACATTGAAGCGAATAAGAGCGAACCTATCAGATGTCCTAATTGTAATAGTCTTGATGTTAAACGTCAATTCCCAATGAGTCAGTTTGTAATGGTAAAAGGAAGTCCTTATGTTGGTGGATAAGAGAATAAAAATATTGGATCTTCTAATTATTTTTGTTTCTATTTTTTCAATTGGACATTTAACAGTATATTTTACACTCCATCCTGATTTATATATCCTAAGTGATTTTCATATTCGTTTAGAAGCTGCAAGAGGAAATTATTCTAGTTTATTTTGGTACAAACATTATTTAGCTGTTCTTTGGAAACCATTACTTTTGTTTAGTAATGAAATGACAGCATTATTTGTTTATGAAAGTATTCTTACAATTTTTATGTTATTATTGAATCATAAAATGTGCGAGGTAGAATATGGATGGATATTGGTTCTTGCAAGTATGTCAATTTATAAAGATACATTACAGAATGGTAATCCAGCGATTATCCTGGCTTATCTTGTTTGTTTCCCAAAAGCATCTCTCTTGGCAATACTCGTTAAGCCTTACTATTTTATTTTTGTTATTCTCCATACCTTCACAGCAAGTATTAAGGGATGCTTTTCCAAGTACACTTATAAAACAGCAAAATCTATTCCTCTTGTTGCCAATTTATTATATTCTTATGAAAGAAAGAAAAAGTGATATTCTATAAACGTGCAGCAGATAAGGAAGTGGAATACTATCGGCAGGATGAAGCTGATGAACTAGGTCTGCAGTATATACCCTGGCGTTCTGCTATTACTGAAGGTCAATGGATATTGACTGATGATAATTATGTTCTTAAGACTACCAAGGTAAAAGCATTACCAGAAACTAGACACCATAAAACACGGATAAGATACAGAGTATATACTGATCTATGCTGGCGGTATCCTCATCGTAAACAACCTATGGAAATAGAAAGACACATGGAAGTATGCCGTTATGGTATGATACCTAATACTTGGTGGGAGGAATATCAAGCAGAATGTCCTGCATTGAATAGATTATTGGCTAAAGCAATTATATTAGGTGAACTTCCTTTTAATAAATGCAGGAAATATACCAGGGAACAAAGTGAAGTATTCGGCAGAATAGCAAATAAGTTATCGGATCATTTAAGTGGATACGATATTAGAAGATATTATAATGCAGATGAGGTGCGTATGGGATTACAGGATGAAATAAGAAAGATGGCTTTAGAAAAAGGATGTACACTTGAAGAAGTGTTCGATCTTTACAATGAAGCTAAAACTCTTGCTAGAAAAGGTGGTAATATCAAAGGACTCATTATGGTAGGTGATCGTTATGCTGGTATTATCGGTATGACTAGTAAGACGGTTACTACTGGTCCGGAGAAACAATTACCTATAGCAGATGAAGATCCATTGTTTCAGAAGGTAATAAGTGATAACGACAACGGATAAACCTATATCTGCCAGAGATAAGGTTCTTGAGATATTACGCAAGGACCTCATTAAGTTTGGCAAGATAGTCAAACCAATTACTTTCTATTTACCCTCTCCGGAAGTACATCATGAAATAGCGAAGTTATTCCTAACAGAAAGTATTAAGAAGTTACTTATTATTGCACCGCGTGGTATTGCCAAAACTACATTAGTAATTATTTACATTCTTCATCATTTATGGTTCGGTGATAAGGGACGTAAACTTATTGTTGTTATATCCAAGACTCAGACACATGCACGTTCTATACTTTCTACTGTAAAAGATATTGTGGAATTCTCTGATGGATTCCGGAAACTATTTGGTTATCACGGTTCAGTAACAGCGAAGAGTTGGAGAGAGGATCGTGTTATATTCGATAACGGAGATAGCATTATTGCTCGTGGTACCCGTCAACCTATACGTGGTATAAACGAAAAGTCTCAAAGACCTACCTTGATTGTAATTGATGATCCGGAAGATGAGAATAATACCAAAACTATTGAAGCAATGGATGATAACGTTAACTGGGTTCTTACTGCAGTGGTTCCTGCTTTAGATGCTCATCGTGGAAGAATTATAGTTATTGGTACTCCCCTGCATGAAAGATGCATAGTATCCGTACTTGAAACTATGCAGAGTTGGACTACGGTCCGGTATGGTAACAATATCGAAGAAGGTATTGCTCTATGGCCCGAATCAAAATCCTTAGAACAGTTACGCAGGGATATGGAAGATTTCAAAGCTGCTGGTAAGGTCCGGATATATTACCAGGAATATGAATGCAACTTAATTCCAGGTGGAGATGCATTATTTAAGAAGGAATATATTCAGTGTTATGATGAAGATACCGTTATTGATTTTAGACAGGATGAACCCTACTTGAAGTTCTCTACTGGAATATTACTTCCGGTGAATATATATATGGGAGTAGATCCTGCATCAACGGTATCTCAATCAGCTGACTATTCCACTATAGTCCCCGTTGCTGTTACTTCAGATTTGAGAATATTCATTCTGGATTACTTCAGGAAACGTGTAGCTCCGTTGGATCATGCCGATGCAATAGAATCTTATTTCTTAAGATTACATCCAAGATTAACTCTGATAGAATCTACCGGATACCAAAATATGTTGCGTCAGTATTTAAGAAGTCGTATATTCATTCCAGGTCTGGAGTCTAAAGAGACTCCTACTGATGCAAAAGATAAAAGGTATATTGAGATGTTGCAGCCTGCTTTTGCACAACATAGAGTTTATTTGAAAGGGAAAATTGAGAATGGAAAATATTCAGGATCAATGCAGCAACTCTATGACGAATTACTCCTCTTCCCTAAGTCCAAGCATGACGATTTACTGGATGGTTTATACTATGCGTGTAAGCGTGTCAGACCACCCTCTCATTCTGTTACAGAAGCTAAACCTCCTCTTCCGGAACATCAGCAGTTTCTTGTTGATTATTATCAGAAACAAGATGAAGAAAATGCAATCCCAATTTATTATGACGATATATTCAGTTAGGATATAGACTATGGAAACTACCACATTAGATGTAATGACTCAAGAACGTGCTGAACCTATCTTAACGCAACAGATAAATACTACTCCCGATCCTGAAGCGGTATTTTCTCAGGAGAAATATCAGGAATTAAAATCTGCTTCTCAGACTTGGCGTGATGAGATGATTGAGGATAATGATTTCTTTCTAGGTGCTCAGACTTCTATAAAACAAAATGAATTGAATAAGAAACGTAAACAGAAATCATTTAATGTGGATGTTATATTCCAAGCAGTTGAACAAGCAGTTGCACTCTTAACTTCTAATCGTCCGAGATTCTCATGCACTGGTATGGAAGATTCTGATACTCGTATAGCAGGGGTAATAGCAGCAATAATGCAGTTCATATGGCACTTGAATCATGCTACACAGAAATTAAAACAGGTTATAAAGGAATATTATGTTGGTAGTGTTGGATGGGTACATATATACTGGAATCCTTATATGCTTAATGGTAAGGGGGATATTGCTATTGATACCATAGATGCTAAGAGAATGTATGTAGATAATAATGCAAAGGATTTCTTCTGGCAGGATGCAGGACATATGATAGTTGAAACTGACTTGACAAGTGAGATGATGCAGGTTACTTATAATATGACATTGGAAGAAGTACAGAAGTTTGAATCTTCATCACAGACAATAGAATCTTCCACACGTGTGAGTGAATTTAATTCAGGCAGTGCAAGTATGAATGCCTCTCCGGTTTCGACATATAAACGTCTTGATAGATATTCCAGAGTAAAGGAAATGATGCTGGTACTCGAGAAGGAAGATGAACGATTTGAGATGATAATCGATCCGCGTCAGTTTGAAAAGAAAACTAAGAATATGACCTGCTTAATCTTCTCTACTTCCCGGGCGACTAATTATTTTGTTGCACCGAGAAATGTATCAAATGTATCTAAGTTATTATCTCAATACGGCGAAGTATTTCATTCGGTACAAATGGAAGATCCTGAGAATCCCGGGCAAATGAAAACTGCTTTAATGTCCGGCATAGAGAATCAAGTGGATTATCCCCCCGGAGTTACTCCAGTGCCTGATAGTACTACTTATATTAAATTAATAAGTATGTATGATGCGATAATGAAAGGGCAGGTAAAAGTATCTAAACGGTTGCTTGATAGAATTAAACATGTAGCAAGTATCGGTAATAAACTTTTATTTCAGAATATAGTTCCTACTTCTCACCATGTGACTATTCCGCTTATTAATAACTTTGATAGAACTACTTCTCCTGTAGGTGATGTACGCAGAGTTAAACGAGAGCAGGAATTTATTAATAGTCTCAGACAGATAGAAGTAGTACATGCGGGTAAGATTGCTAACTTTAAGATAGCATATCCGGAAGGTAGATATAATGAAGAAGATTTAGTTGCTAAATTTAATGATCCAATGAAACCATTCTTACCTTATGATGCAGAAATGCAATCTGCAGGATTGCAGGTAGTTGCTCCACCACCGTTACCTAATCAGTTCTATATGCTTGAACAACAGGCACGAAAGAATATTCAGGAACGACTTGGAATATTTAATATGCAGGCAGGTGATCCTACTGATGCTCCAAGTACTTATAAGGGTACTGTAGCATTGGATGAATATGCACAACGAAGAATTAAATCCAAGAAGGATGATGTAGAAGAATTTTTGAATCAGATTGGTAAAGTAGTTGTAGATTTTATTCAGTATTATTATACAGATTCAAGAGTAATAAATATTGTCTCTCCAAATGATAAACCAATGACTATTACTTTACGTAACGATAGCAGATTGGATAATCTTTATGAGAATAATGAATTCAGAATCAATGATATTATGGTAGGTCAGTTTGACCTAGTAGTAGTATCTGGTTCTACATTACCATCTAATCGTTGGGCACAACTTGAAGTATATACTGAACTCTATAAACTTGGATTACTTGACCAAGAAACTACTTTGCAGAAAACAGAAGTAGCAAATGTTGAACAGGTGATGGAACGTATAGGTATCATCAATCAGTTGAAGTCTATGCTTGCACAAAGAGATGAAACAATTAAAAAATTAACTGGTGATAGTCAGACTATGGAACGTGAACTGATGCATGCTAAACGTGATAAGGATATGACCATATTCCAGAAGAATCTTGAATCCGAAGAAGTGAAAGCTGCAGCTGCTCGTATGATTTATGAAAATACTCTTAAGACATTAAAGAAAGCACATGTAGGAAATAATTAGTATGAATTTGACAATTTCAATTAATTAACTTATGTTCCATACAGATTTTACATGAAAGGTTGTTATCAATATGGCTAAAGAAAATGGTGTTGCTGATTTAGAACTTCCAGGAGAGGTTCTGAAACCAAATGCCGCAAGTTCACAAGATCCATTCGGATCTACCACTGGATTAGAACAATTCGGTACAGAGTTGGAGAATCCTAATAAGATTGCTCCAAGTATGAATCCGGATGCTGTTAGATTCCCAGGTGATAAGAAACAAGAACCTCAACCTAATGCTGATGAACAAAAGCGTTTTGAGTATTGGCAATCAGAAGCTCAGAAAGCGCAAGCGAAAGCAAAAGAGATTGAGGCACAGTTAGCTAAAGTTACTCCCCTGGTCGAGTTTGTCTCCAAAGATGAGGACTCATATCGATATATACAAAATCGTCTTAACGGTAATCGCACACCCGATAAGCCGTTGGAACCGCCACAGAAACCTGAAAGCTACAATGAGGTAGAAGCGTTTTCCAATCCAGAATCAGCATCGTTTAAGTATCGTAAAGACAATGACGTTTATAAGGATAAACTTCTGCAGAGTGTTATCAAACAGCATGAATCTTTATTCCAACAACGTCAACAAGAAGCGCAAGCACAGGAAATCCAGAGAATTGAAAGAGAGAAGATGGTTAAATTCCAACAGGAAGTTATTGCTGAAGGAGTTCAACCGGAAGAGTTCCCTGAGTTCTGGAATACGGTACGTAATGCTGACCATAAGACTATGGTGAAATTCTTCAAATGGCAAAAAGCTCAAGCGCAGAGTCCTGATAATGAATCTGTAAGATTCGATGTACCACTTACTTCTTCTGCAGGTGGAACTGGACGTTCTAAACCTTTGGATATGGGTGATATATTTGTTGAGGCCTCAAGGCGCATGATGTAGTGAAAGGTTAAGGGTAGTAATATGGCACAATCAACGCCTGGTAATTTAAGTAAAGGTAATGATTCAACTGGAATTCTCGGTAATCTGTTTCTTGAACGCAGACAATTCTATGTTGATCCTTTTAGATATGCAGAGTTATTTCCAACTACGACACCATTTATTTCTGCAATGGTGCAAAAAGCACAGGTAAGAACTAATCTTCCTGATCCTATCTTTAAGATGTTTGAGCATCAGTCCGCATGGGTTAAACAGGAAGCAGTTGTAGCAGGATGCACAGCTACGGTTCCTAATGATGATACAGGTATTGCGGATTTAACTTTAACATCAGTAACAGGTTTGGATTCTATTACTTCAGATTCATTGATTAATATGCAGTTTGAAGTATGGAATACGACTAAGACTACTTTACGTGGTCAGATTCTTATTACAGCTAATTCCTCGGGTACATATACATGTAAGTCTCTTAAGAATTCAACTATTACAGGAATGGTAGCAACGGATATTCTCGTAGCTATTGGTACTGCATATGGTGAAGGTTCTGAAGCTGGTAATGCATGGGGTGATAACCTGAAGGTAGTGTTTGGTTCCACTGGTATTCATCGTACTCCAGTTGAAGTAACAGGCACACTCTATACAGCATCGTTACGCGGTGCGAATAAAGAATTAGCTCGTTATCGTATGGATGCATTATCTCAACATAAGATTCTTGAGAATAAACGTATCTTACGTTCTGTTAATTTAGTTGGTACAAATCATGACGAAGCAGGAACATTCGCTGATACCGGGCGTACTGGTGCAGTTAATGGTTCTGCAGCTGCAGGTGGAAAAGTTCGTACTCCGTACGGATTCTTAGCCTCTATTCTTGATTATGGAACCTCAACTGAGAGTTCTGATAGTCAGAATATTTTCAATCGTGCAGGTGGTTATGATTGGAATACATATGTAGACGATAGTGAAAAGACACATCAATATACAAATTATGATGGTACACGTGATTGGTTCTGCGGACCGAAAGCATTCTCATTCTGGTCAAAGATTGATAGTTCTAGTTCTACCGATACAAGACTGAAGAGTGGAATTAAACTTTCCGGAATTCAGAATTCCAATGGTGGTTACGGTTATAATTTCCGGTATATTGAAGGACCGTTTGGTATGGATCGCTTGATTCTTGATCCTTCACTTAAGAATGAATATTCCAATTACATGTTCAGTCCATCATGGCAGAACGTGTACTATGCTATATATCGTTCTTTCGTATGGAAAACTGCAATTAAAGATGAAAACTTTAACGGTTTCGATGGAATAAAAGACGAGTATTTCAACGATACAGGAGTTGGTACTACGTTAATTAAATCACAAGCATGCATTATATTACCAAAGTCGTAGGAATGTACGATATTTGGTGAAAGGAATAAGGTAATTTTATGGCTGCTAGTACTGTAAGTGATTGGACTGAATCTGTTGTAGGATATAATGGTACTCTTTATACCGCATCCTGCACGATTCTTCAAGCTGTTGCTAATACTGCAACTATGACAAAAAAGACTCCAAGGGGATTGAATGTTCGCAGACCTTGGACTCTTGTAGTTTCCGGTTCCGCTGCTATTGATGGTGGACAGACTCCAGTATTGGAATTATGGGGTGGACATAGTGATTCATTTGTTAATGATAACTCTGCTTCTCTAGCTGCAACGGCTGCAACAGATGGTGCTAAATTATTGGACTTATGCGATGACATGGTTCTTTGCGTAACTGCAAGACCCTTCTTCTTCCAGATGGTACCGATAATTGGTCAAGCGCAACAGGTAGCGAATGTCGTTACTGTTGCTGCAATTGCTACTGGTTTCAAGGTTGGTATCCCCGTATTACCGTATTATGCTTTTGGTATTCAAGGTGGTACTACTCTTGATGCAGTAACAGTTACGTATAAGATAATTCAAGGATAATAATAATTTTTAATTTGAAAGGTTACGACAATGAGTGCTGAAAATCTTAAACTTCGGGTTGAGAATTTTGCATCCGTTAACGGTTCTGACAATAGCGATGGTTATGCTCTTGGAGATCGTCAAGGTGGATTGCTGGTTTCTCAATTAAATCTTCCTCTGTATAATGCTGCAGTACGCAAACAGTTGAAGATTGGTATGGGTGTTACGGCTGGTTCTGCAGTTCCGGCTGATAATGCTACTGCTCCAACATTTGCTCTATGGAATCCTGCAGGTAGTAATGTTAATTTAGTTCCAGTAGATTTCCGGTTTGGAACGATTACACTTGGTACTCGCGTGGTATCTGCGTGGGCGATGAATATTAATACTGGTCTTGGTGCTACTATAGCCACAGGTTCAGGATTAACTGCATTTGCTTCAACTCCTACTGCAATCAAGAATGCAGATTTCTCTACAGCTACGAGTAAAGCTTATTTTAGTAATGCTGGTACTGTCACCTGCACAGCAACGACTGATTTCTTCACAATGGGACCACATTATGACCTAGCAACAACTGGTGGTGAAGCTGGTTCTGGTATTGTTACATTCAATGGTGCTTTAATTGTTGCTCCAGGGTCTATGATATGGCCTGCCACACATGCAGCTGCATCAGGTTCAACTTATCTTATGCAGATTACATGGTTGGAAATACCGATACTATAAAAGTTATAGTATCTTAACTTATCTTCCCTCTCTCTGAATAAGGGAGAGGGATTGATTTCAGGAGATAACAATGAGTACAGAGAAATTCCCCAGTAATGATGGATTGCATACAGTTAATCTCAATAGTCCTAAAATCCTTACCGATGATAGAAGTGTTACTTTCCCTGACGGTGCAGGTACTATTCCAGTTTCAGAATATAACGCTACTCTGGAACAAATATTCGGCAGGATGTATGTTGCTACATTATTCCAGACAAGAACCGATGATCCTATTGCAACACTTCTTACTCCTTCTACACTTGGTCTTTCTGGAATAGTATGGACACGAAGTGAACCAAGAATATACAAAGGTACACTTGCTAATGCATTTACCATAGATGGCAGTACTGAATGTATTATGAAGGATACTAAAGGACTTGTTTCATTTGAGGTAACGGATGTGAATACTGTTACTATCGAAATGGAAGATGACGAGATGTTATGTAATCGAAGGATTCAAATTAACGTATTATAGGAGAATCTATGAATAGGAGAATCTATGAAAGTTGTATTAAGTATTCTTGAACGACTCTTGATTCTTAACTTACTACCTGGGGAGAATGACATTATTACTCTCCGGTTAGTAAGGAAGTTAAAGGAGCAATTAGGATTCACTGACGAAGAACTACTTGCAATAAATATGAGGAACGAGCAGGATGGTAATCGTACTACTACAAAATGGGATAATGATAAGGCAGTTGATAAAGAATTTGAATTAAGCGAGAAAGCGGTAGATATAATTCGTGATGCATTAAAGAATCTTGATAAGATTAAGAAACTTACCGAAAATCATATTTCATTATATACGAAAATAGTAGAGGCACAATAATGGCTGCTCAGACTATTCATGCACAGATAGAGGAATTAACCGGAACTGAATCTCTTGCGTCATTGGATGATTGGGCTGGAGATGCATTAGATAAGTTAGTAATGATATTGCCGTATGAGTTTTTGATTGCCTTTGGTTCTACGGAAGCATGCACTTATACCGGAGTTTATACAGAACTTACTGCAAAGAATAAGAGGATATTAGAAGTAGTGCGTGCTCCATCTGCAGGTTCATTATCTACCCGTCCTTGTAGTTTCATTTCTCAAGCAGAATATTTAGGTAAGTATGCAGATACTAATTCATTGCATTATCCAAGTGATTATGATCCTAAATGGACCATACTTGCAGATACGGTAAAAGTATTACCTGCAGTATCTGGTATGGTAGTTACAAGTAAGTATATTGCATTAGTAGGCACTCTAGATACTACTGGTACTGCATTAAGTACATTGCCTTATACTTGTGAGTACTTGATAGTATTGGATTTGGCTTCAAGAGTAGTATTGACTAAGATACAAGGATTAGCACAAGCAGCGTTTAGTGCAGGTGCTGTTGCTCCTACTACTCCTACACTTGGAACAGTATCTTATGTGAATGCGTCTGCTGGTACAGTTGCAACTGTATCATTTGGTGCAATACCAACTGCTCCAACTTATACTGCAGGAAGTTTACCTGCTGGATTTACTACTGCATTAGCGGCATTCGATACTGCTATGACTACAGAAGATATTGAACTTGCTATGGCACAGGCAAATAAGGCGAAAGAATATCTTGACCAATATCAATTACTTATTCAAGAAGCTAATCAGTCTTTCCAATCTGCAGTTAAGAAGTGGGATGGCGATGTAACGAAACTTATTAAACAGGCAGAGATTGATATGGCAGAAGCACAGGCAGAAGGTAAGATGACTCATGATGTTAATCTTCAGAATGCTATTCAAACTGCAGAGGCAATATTCAAGAATAATACTTCTCTTATCCAGAAATATCAAGGTGATGTTGCTAAATATACCAATCAAATTCAATCAGAAGTAACTGCTTATCAGGTTAATACTGCAAGAGTATCTTCTGAACGCGATAGATACCTTGCGTTATATCAGAGTTTCAAACAGGAATATCATGAACAACTATTTCTTAAATTTGGTATACAAACAGTGAGTACTAAAAATGAAAAGTAAACTTCTGTTCCTGCTATTACTTAGTTCTTCATTTGTAATAGCACAACCATATAAAGAATTTAAGTGGAAAGACTCTACTGGTACTGGTAGTATTCACGTAGGTGTTCCTATGATACCAGGCGGTGTACTTGCTATAACAGGTACAATTACTGATCCTTCTAAGTTAAGTTTAAGTGATTCTGGCAGTGTTTGGCTTCCTTATTGGTGGAATGGGAAATATACTCTAAAGAGTGATTCAGGTTCAGGTGGTTATCTTCCTTATTGGTTTGGTGGTAAGTTCTGGGAAAAGGGTGATTCTAATACTACAAAGAATCCTATTACATTATCTTATGCAGTAGATAATTTT
>Ga0172380_10001145_pt1 | contig 46896 bp, 57 predicted proteins | sample Leawe162metaG_FD_119747 | JGI IMG/M metagenome (GOLD analysis project Ga0172380, IMG submission 119747) | Leachate microbial communities from a municipal landfill in Southern Ontario, Canada - Leachate well 162 metaG | ecosystem: Engineered > Solid waste > Landfill > Unclassified | place... | reverse complement strand
TTCCTGACCCCATGCTTCTCAGCAAATGCCACGGCATCTCTTCTAATCCGAGGCATCTTTTCATTCGTGGTGTACATGGGGCTTGTGTTAGGGCTAGTGTTCACAAGCTATTGAACCATTACGCTGAAGCTGACAAAAGTAACTTTCATGATATAGTCTCCCCGGACTGAAACCGTGACCGAAGGGCAATGTGAATATAATCAGCACCCGGAGTCCCTCTGTTCTTCAGAGGATTCCTCACGATACGTATGTGCTCCACGGCTCTGACCGGCCGCTCGAGGTGGTCGAGCCACAGACGCCCACCATCGTGCACGAGGACCCGCTGTCCAATCAGCACGCGATCTACGCGTCAATGACGGTGGAGGTACCTATCTTCAGAGCCGTCATGCGGCACGATCTTGCGGCACCTGCGCCGGGCATCAACTGGCACTTGAACACGAGGGATGCATGCTGGGACGTCAGGGGTTCTGGCCTACGCTTTACCACTGGCTACATCCACGTGTTGCCTCGTGAGCATTTCGAGATGCTCGACCTGGGCATCACCTGCCTCTGCCGTGTGCCGGTGCGCACCGAGAGGATACACAAGGTAGACCCATCGATTCTCACTCGGCTCAAGGGCGTCCGCTTGTCGCCCGAGCTCATCGAGGGTCTCAATCGCTACCTACAAGGAGACGAGACGCTGCAATGGAAGAAGATCGACGGCACCGACCTGATATCCGCCGACGGCCGATTCCGCATTAGCGGCCACTGGGGCAGGAAATCTGGCTACTACGAGATGGTCGACAACAAGACCGGCATACGGGAGCGCAGCCCCTGCGCAAGAAGCTCAAGAACCGAGTGGCTGAGATCCTCTCCGAATAGGCAATCCCTACGAGAAGGGGCCTAAAACATAACACTCGACAGAGCCTCGGCTCCTGTCGAGTGTCTCTGTTACCCTCTCGCGGCTCTCTATTGACAGCTATAGAATAGATAGGTACTATGCGTTGGTTGTGCTATGGCTTACGCAAATCTTCTGCGCGAGTCTATCGAGAAGAAGGATGTACCTATGGAAGTGGAAACAGCTACCGAGAGGCAAAAGGTCAGCGTGAGCAAGCGGTGGCTACCGGCCGAGCGCGAGGCGGTCGCGATGGCGATCCGCAAGGACATTGAAGCGCTCGAGGCATGCACACCCTCGACGCTCACGAGAAGCGAGCGTGCACTCGTGTACGCGCGCGAGATTAAGATGGATCATCACAAGCTCCGGCTGTCCCTGCTCAATGCTCGGGCCACATCGCTCGAGCGGTTCCGCCTGTATTTCAGGCGCTGGGTCGCATGACAGTCGCCACCTGGCGAGACGAGGAGAGCGCAGGCTCTCTCGTCTCGACGGGAGGCGGCTTTTCTTTTTCCCCGTTCTGCTCAGGTGCTACTATGAATACTATGAACAATAACTACCGAGGATTCGTCGTGCCAGCACTTATCGCTTTTGTCGGCGTCTTGCTTGCGGTCGGCGGATACTATCTTGCGGACCGATCGGTCGCTCCGGCTCCGCAGAAGCCCGACGCAAGCGCAGAACCGATAACTACGATGCAACCACAACCGACAACACCTGACGCGATCGCAAAGTCGTGCGTTCGAGGCGGGTGCAGTGGCCAGCTCTGTGTCGAGGAGCGTGCGGGCGGAGACGGCTTCGCAAGTACCTGCGAGTACCGCGCCGAGTACGCCTGCTATCAGAGGGCCACCTGCGAGCGCCAGGCTACTGGTTCGTGTGGATGGACACAGACAGCCGAGCTCTCTGCCTGTCTTGCCAACCCGCCGCGCCTTGAAGGTGAAACTACATATGAGATTTACACTGTATATCCCGGGTTTGTATCGCCAGAAACCTACGCGGAATTTCAGCGAACTAAAAAGACCTGCATTGGGCGCTCGGAGCCAATCCCGGGCGATCCACGTTTAGCAGACGGGCCATCACTTGCGAAGTGTTACGGTTATCTCGAGTAGGTTCCGTCTCCATCATGCTAGAGTTGACGCGTATGCACACCTCTTCGCGTCGAACGCTTTTTCTTCTCACGCTCGCCCTCGTCTGTGCGTTCCCTGCGCCGTCTCACGCCACGACGGGCGGCCCCACCTACGTTTACTCGTTCACCTACAATCCCACCAACGAGTCGGTCTATTACGTGCGACAGAGCGAGGGTGGCAGAGGCTGCCCTCCCGAGCTATGGAAGATGTCCCTCGCTACAGGCAAGACCGACGTCGTGTTCTCGTGTAGTCAGGGCGAGGCATTGATGCAGGCCAACGGTAGTGGCGGCGCTACGGCGGTACAGTTGGCGATCAACACAATAGTGAAGGACTTTAAGGACCTCACGCCAATACACCTGCCCAAGAACACTATCGCGGTTGACGTTGATTTTGTTCGCGCTGAGAACACCTATCCGGAGAGCGACGGCATTGCGCAATCTCACTTCACCACAAGAGTCTATCAGGGAACAAAAAAGGTTGCCGAGATGCCGATTATTGGATGCGCTATTGACCAGCCCTTTCTTTTTGCGGGGTACGCTATTCCCGGATATGACAAAAAGATCGTCCTACTTCTCTCCACCAAGGGAGATTGCTTCGAGGGTGGCTATGTAAACGAGACACTTTACCCTGTAGGCGGTGTCGATGGCCTCGACAAGACCTACACCTCCGACGCCTGGAAATACCAGAGCCCTCTTCTGCCAAGCGCAGCAACGCTCGTAGTCTTGGAACGCGACCGGGTAGGTGCCGCGGCGACACCCACTGCCGACGACAAGCCCGTCGGCACCGCCACGAGCTCAGCCTCTCTACCGGCGGGGCCCGGAAATGACTGGTATCCCGCATCGGTGGTGGCGGCCATCGCCGGCATGGGAACTATACTCGGCCTCATACTAGGCGCACTATTCTTTAGAAAGTAGAGGAGACCTACTTCGTGCTGACCAGGAAAACGATGTAGGCGATGTATATAAGGATCATCACGATACCCTGCCACTTCTGCAGGACGTGTCTCTTGCCCACGAACATCACCACAAACAACAGCACACTGGCCGCGATGGTCATCAGGATATCGATGTCAGCGCTCGGACTGAAGGGAAGCGGTTTGATTATTGAACTGATACCGAGGATAAAGAAGATATTGAAAATGTTCGAGCCGACAACATTGCCAATGGCAATATCAGACTGTTTCTTATATGCAGCAATCGCCGAGGTGGCGAGCTCTGGCAGTGAGGTGCCAATAGCGACAACCGTTAGCCCAATGAGCGACTGGCTCACCTGCAGCGCAGTTGCGATCTGCACCGCACCGTCCACGATCCATTTGCCTCCTACGACTAGTCCTGCAAATCCTAAGACTATATAGGCCCATGACCGTGCGTACGTCAGATCTTTAATCTCATCACCGGCATCCGTTTCGTCTGACGATCTTGCGATACCAAAGGTGTAGTACAAAAAGATGATAAAAAAAGCGAGCAATACCAGACCGTCGATCCTTGTGAGGCCGGAGAAAGCTCCGCCATCGATTCGCATATCATTGACCAAGACGCCGAGAATCACCGCAGCAAGCAGAGACAACGGAATTTCCTTCCAGACGGTGTTCTTCTGACTACGGAGCGGGTAGATTACCGAAGCAATGCCCAAGATTAAAAAGACGTTGACGATGTTGCTCCCTAAGATATTCCCAATCGCAATATCGGTACTGCCGTTTAGGCTCGCAAAAATATTCACGATGAGCTCAGGAGCGGAGGTACCGAAGGCAACGATGGTTAGGCCTATGACAAGGCTCGAGATATGCAACCTCTTCGCAATCGCCGCTGCCCCGTCTACCAATAAGCTTGCTCCCTGAATTAAGAAAACAAAACCAATGATAAATAAAAAGTAGGTCTCCATGCTGACATTCTAACAAGGGAACCCGCTCAGCACTATTGTTACAACGGTATGGTACAGAGCACCGCGTCCGCGGTGCTAGTCGATAACGTAATGCGACGCCGCAAGCAGCGCAAAGAGTAGACTGATACTGAGCGGGCCGATGAAGAGTCCTGCTGCACCGAAGAACGCGAGCCCACCAAGGACCGAGAGCAGCACCAGCAACGGGTGCAAACGCATCCCCTTGCCCATGAGCTTCGGGCCAAGAAAGTTGTCGATCATACCCACCGCGAGCACGCCCCAGACGAGCAGACCCACCGCAGGAAGGGTTGCCCCGACAATAAACAGATAGGCGACTGCAGGCGCGAGGACGAGCGCCGTGCCAATACCTGGGATAAGGGAGGCAAGTGCGGCGACCACTCCCCAGAGGATTGCGTTTGGCACACCAAACAGGCTAAACCCTGTGGCCGTAAGGATGCCCTGCACGATCGCAATGGTAAGGCTACCGCGTATGACTGAGTTGACCGCCCCTTCGAGGCGGGCAAATATCTTATTGTCATCGGCATCACTCAAGGGGGTAGCCTCAGCAACCCACTGCTTGAGACGAATGCCGTCGCGCAGCAGATAATAGAGCGCAATCACAAATATAAAGAGGTCAAATAAAAGGCGTGCGACACTACCAAAGACATTGCCGAGACTGTGCACGAGCCACGAGAGTGCTTCCTGGCTATACTGGTCGATCGATAGGGCGAGGTCTGCCTCAGACACTGCGAGGCCGGGCGCATACTGAGATACCGCTCGGTTCGCGTCCTGGATAACCGCACTGAAATGTATGTTCCCCTCGCCAACTGCAATAGCGGTGTAGAGCTGTTGCGCCTCGCTCAGCACCTGGAACGCAATAAAGGTCAGCGGGACTAGTACGCATGTGACCGTAAGCAAGATAGTCACCGCCGCCGCAAGGCCAGGCAAGCCCCGCATCACTCGCAGAACGAGTCGGTGTAGCGGCTGGAGCACGACCGCGAAGACGGCAGCAAGGACCAAGACAACCAGATAGGACTGGAATATAAAGAAGCAGAGAGTAGAGGTGACAACAATGAGCACAATAAGAAAATAGTGCTGAAGGGACTTTAGTGTCATGGGTAAAGTATACGATTAAATGGCCCAAACGTCACCAGGGTTCAGACTGACATTTTGCCGCAATATGCTAAAGTCACCATCGGTAGCACGCTCGCATTGGCGAGCGCAAGCAATACACGAACAGGAGGTCAGGAGTGAGAACATTCCTTCTCAAAGCAAGAGCATTCATTCTCGCGACCGTGAGTGGTGCCCTCGCGGGGATCGTGGCGTTCGGCTGCATGGAGGGTGCATGGATGACCTTAACGCTGGATCGCGACATCAGCCCTCAGATCTCGACCTGGGTATCGTGGGGCAACGGGGGTACGGGAGCCTTTACATTCGTCATCGTAGCCGCGATTGTCTTCGACCTGGCCTGGCCCAGGAGGACCAAGCAGACCAAAGAACGCGCCCTTCACTATTCGTGACCAACCCGCCCTCGGGCGGCGGAGACCCACCTCTCCGTCGCGCGAGAGGTGGGTTTTCCTATTATGTAGAGCGGGGCGCGGCCGCTTTGTTGACACACTCCAGAGTGGCGGTACCATTTGCGCTGGCTTGTCCCCGTTGCGCAATTGGTGCGTCACCGGTTTGTCAGCGCCCAAAAAGGGAGTCAGTCGCATGAATCGCATACAAAAAGTTCCAACCGCAGCATGGATGGCACTCGTACTCTTTGCAGTAGCCGTTCTGCTGTATACCCCCGAGCCGCAAACGCCTCTGGTATCAACACCGGCAGCACACGAGGCTCCATCGCTCACTTTCCCTGGGCGAGAGGTGGCAGGCTATTTCTCAAGCGTGAAAGTCACACTGCCGCATGGCAGGTTGGAGTACGAGACCACTCTCTACCCCAAGGGGGTACTCGGCGAGGTGATCCTCGGCACGCGCACCGGCCGCACGTGGACAAGGATGGCCCGGATGTACCCCGTGTGGTACGGCCCCGCTCGGGAGGAGTACGAGGTTTTTGTTTCTGGCACGGAGCCGGGAGCATATCTCTTGGAGACCGCAGAGGGGCCGCAGGCGCTTCTGGACTCCTCTGCAGAGTCGATGGCGCACTATGCCGCGCGCGCTCTCGAGGCGGCCACCAGGGGCGCCGCAGGAACCCCGTAGCGCACGGCGCGCATGCGGCCTGGCCGCCCTCGTCCTACGACGAGGGCGGCCATTCTTTTTGGTTGGTGGTGCTACTCTGTAGCTATGCAGCAATGGCGCGGAGGCAAGGTAATCCCGCATGGATTCACCCTTATTGAGGTCCTTATTGTCGTTGCTATCATCGGCATTCTCGCGCGCTACGTGCTCCCTTCTATCAAAAATGGCCTCGACAAGGCCTATGTCGCGCGGGCAGCAACAGAGCTGCACAGCATCAACGAGTCACTCGAGATGTACAAGAACGACCATGGCGGCAACTTCCCTCCCGATGCCGACCGCGACATACCTCCTGGCCTCGAGCAGTATCTGGCTCCTGGTGTGTGGCCCGACGCCGCCTGGCCCGGCAGCGTGTTCGATTGGGAGAACTGGATCGACCCTATCTCGGGCGAGAGGATCTATCAAATCAGTATTCGCTTCTGCCCCGTCAATCAGCCTGCTCAGTGCCGGTTCCCTGGCTCGGACTGGGCACAGGACTTCGATTACTTCAGTAGCGTGTACTACTGCATCTCTGGGGCTTGCCGATCTCACATTAACAAACCCCTTAATCATCCGGGGCACTGCATCAACTGCGGCGACTGAGCGACCTAATCGAAAAAAAGACCTACGCATGCATGGTGCGTAGGCGGGAAGAGTGGAAGAAGAAAGAAAAGAGCGGAAGGATGGAGAGATGAGGAAGACAGGAGTGGTGGGTTGTTACGATGAACGTACCCACCGTAAAGAACAGGAAGAAGGGGTTGAGAGAGAACAAGGGGGTGATGAGGGGCGAGGTTGAAAAAGACTGTTATAGCGAAAGCTAAAAACGACTCTAATCCAACGCACGCCACTCAAGCACCGCTCAATCCCCTTCCTGCTTTGTAAAACTCTCGCGTGAGCCAAAAGGTTACAACGCAAGCCCGCACTGCGAAGGTAGCCTCCCGTCCATGTACCAATCTCGTGCCCCATGGCATGATGACAGAACATGGCAACGCGACGATCGAAATATACTCCTGGCGGCTACAAGCTACGGGTGCGGAGGTCTAAGGCCGGTAAGGGCCTCTTTACCGAGGATAATATTCCCAAAGGGGTTTGTATTGTTGAGTATATTGGCAAGCCCGTCAGCGAGGAGGTGGCTATACGCGACTCGGGCAAGTACCTTTTTGAGATTGGCAAGAATAAGACCATCGACGGCAACATCCCCTCGAACATTGCCCGCTACATCAACCACTCATGCGCGGGCAACTGCGAAGCTGTTGGCCCGCGAGGCCGCGTGTTTATCTTTTCTCGCAAGCGCATCCCCGCTGGCACCGAACTCACTTATGACTATGGAAAGGAATATTTTGACAGACACATTAAGCCAGTCGGATGTCGTTGCGCTAAGTGCTCCGCGTAGTGCTGCCTCTCACGAGCCGGGCCCTCTAAAAGCGGTCCCGTAATAGCCTCTGTCCACTACAGGCTCGATCCTACAAGCAGGATTCCCCACCTACTTGTCGTAGAATCAATAAAAGATGGCGAGGTGTACTACAATGATCCTGCGGCAAAGTCTGGCCACTTGCATGTCTCGACAGAGAAGTTTCTCAAGGCATGGAAGCGCCGATTGGTGGTGATACGCCCCCTTGCATCCTCTAAAAATTTGGTAGCTGTCCTTCGCTAGCAAGTATGTTGTCGCGTATAAAAAATTGACCGCCCGTGCCCCAGTCCATACTGGTCGACACGAGCGGTTCGGGACGGCTTAAGGAAGGCGTGCGCGCTAACGCAGATCCTTGGTTTGCCGCGCCCTATCAATACGTACGTCCCGCATCAGCGGAAGACAAGAACAACGGAGGCTGGGTGGGAAGGACAATGGTATGGCAAACCGGAACCACCCAGCCCCCGAAGAGATGACCTAGCGAAGCCACCTTTGTTTAACTATACACGTTTATGACGCTTCGTCAAGTGCCGTTTGTGCTCAACGCCGCGCTCGCGCGCAAGCATGGCCTTTGACACATCTAGACGCACCCGCTAGATTGCGCGGGGAGGACCACACATGAAAATCATCTGTTTCAATCCGTGGGGCCGCCACCGCGGGCGCCACTGGCTCGTTCGGGAGGAGCACGAGCCAATGAGCGCTGGCCACGCCTACCCTGGCGTGCTCGCACGGGGCGTCACGCTCAGCAATAATCCCGTGATCGGGTGGGTCGCTCAGGCAGAAAGCGCCGAGCCGCTGAGTCCGCTCGCTCGACGCACTGGAAACGTGCTACGGCATGACGAGCGCGACGCGTACTGCTGGCACTGGGTGGTCTGGCCCTTTATCTGGCGGAGGGTAACTCAGTGTCACCAGCTCACCCTCCATGCCGACCGCTCCATGCGCTTCGTACCCTAGTGGACGCTGCGCACAGGCACTTCTCCGCCTGCATAGCCAAACGGCCATGCGTGCGGGAGGTGCCTTTTCAATGTGTTGCCTGCCGGCCTTTTCGCACTGTCGTCATCTCGTTCTTATCCGTAAGCGCGATAAGCGTTGATGGCTCGCCCACACGCTCGCCACCCTCTAGATAGAAGTCGATCTTGTCTCCAAAATACCTCCGTGCCTCTTCGATCGTTCTGGCTGGCAACTCCCCTTCCGGGTTCGCACTTGGGGCGACAAGCGGACCCGACTCACTCAGTAGCGTCAGTAACGCTGCATCGTGTGGCATCCTAAATGCGAGCGTGCGCGTACCTGGATGTAAATATTCGGGCACCGACGGCCCGCATGGCATGACGATACTTGTGGGCCCTGGCCAGTATCGTGCGAGTACGGCTCTGCGCGATGGCTGGAGCTCAATATCAAAAGCCTGTAAATCATCGAACGAAGAAATGAGGATAATGCAGGGTTTCGTTGGTGTGCGCTTTTTTAGCTCGTACACGCGCCGCACCGCCTGCTCTTGCGCCGCAGCGGCGACGAGGCCGTAGAGTGTGTCGGTGGCAAGCACACCCACCTTACCCTCACGAAGCCACTGTGCCTCCTGCATGGCCCGCTACGCGACCACCTGCGTGCAGTGTGAGCAACGCTTCGCCGAGAGCGGAATCTCACTCTCACACTCCGGGCACTTCTTAGTCGTAGGGTCGATGGGCGCCCCTTTGCGCGTACGTGCTATGAGCAGGTTCATAGGCTTAACCACGAAGAAGAATATCGCTGCCGCCACCAGCACAAAGGAGATGAGCGCATTCAGAACCTTGCCATACGTAATCACGCTCCCGTTGAGCGTAAAGGCGAGGTTAGAGAAGTCTGGCACCTGCGCCACCGCAGCAATAAACGGAGTGAGCAGGTCAGCGACAAGCGCGTTCACCACTGAAGTAAAGGCCGCGCCAATGACCAGACCCACAGCCAAATCTACCGCGTTCCCCCGAAGTAAAAATTGTTTGAATTCTTTAAGCATATGCACATAAGTATAGCTCACTCCGACCAAAGGGCGTCTGTAGACTGCTCAAACCGGTGCAGTGGATAACCAGGCACGCAGCCTTCCGAGGAGTACACTAAAGGTGGACTGATGTCAGGCCCCAAACCCAGCGTGGAGGTGCCCCATGGAAAAGGACGGCGAGTTCCCGCCCCCGAGGCGATACCCCGCCATTGAGCGAATAGTCAGCGCACTTGCGCCGAAACTCAGCATCACATTCGGCCTCGTGCTTGATGGCCTTGGCGTTGCCATCATCGTGCGCCACCATGTGCGGAAAGGTCTGCACGACTGGCTCACGCATGAAGACAAGAGTCATGCCTGAACACCCCGTGGAGAGGTCCCTGTGGACCTCTCCACGGGGTCCTCTCTTTTCTCTAGGCACGCTATGTCAGGCAAATGACTCCTAGTCTTACGTAGCGTAAAAGCGTGTTGCCAGCCGTTTACTGTAGCGACCGGCCCTTCTTGTTTTATGCGGAGATGACCACCTGGGGTATACTGCCCTTCTATGGACGACGCTTTCTTTCGACACATAACTCGTGGGTATAAAATTACTGCAGGGTTCCTCATTGCGCTCGTGATTCTCCTCGCCGGAGTGTCCTGGTACGGCTACACGCGCATCGCAGCACTCTCCACCCAGGTGGCAGAACTGACCTCTGCCACGGCGCTTTTGCAAACCAACATTACGGAGGCCACCACGACCCTCGGTGCCGCTATCAAGCAGGAACGGCAGAACGTGCAGTACCAGCTTGGCGGCGTCAAGGACCAGGTAGGGTCTATCAACGGTACAGTGACCAACCTGCAGAAGCTTTCCAAGACCGACCCGGAGCTTCTCGCAAAGTATTCGAAGGTCTTCTTCCTAAGCGAGAACTACGCGCCGGCACGTCTCGCTGTCATGCCACCAGAGTATCAGTACGACGAGAAGAAGCGGTTGCAGCTTGTCCCAGAGGTGCTCTCCTATCTCCAAAAAATGCTCGACCAGGCGAGAGAGGAGGAGGTCGCGCTCTACGCTCATTCTGCGTACCGCTCTTTCAACACGCAGGAGGCCCTCAAGGGGCAATACGCAATCACGTACGGCCCTGGTACCGCAAACACCTTCTCGGCTGACCAAGGGTACTCAGAGCACCAGCTCGGCACCACCGTGGACCTCATTACCAAGGGCACCAATGGGCAGCTGAGCGGCTTTGACAAGACGCCTGCCTACGCATGGGTCGTGGCAAACGCACACCGCTACGGCTTCGTGTTGTCCTACCCGCAAAAGAATGCCTACTACATATTCGAACCGTGGCACTGGCGCTTTGTGGGTGTGAAGCTCGCCACCGACCTCCACAATCAAAAGAAGAACTTCTACGAACTGGATCAGCGCACTATTGATACCTACTTAGTTAACATTTTCGACTAACGCCAGTTATACACACGTAGACCTGGCACTTTCGGTACAGAGTGCTATCTTCGCATTCAGACCGCTCGTATTAGTCGTGGCATGGGTCACGCATCGAGCAATCAGCTGGGCTGGAGGATAGACTCATGAGCCAGGAACTTACGGTGACTAAAGTGCTCCTTCTGTGCATGATCTTCGCGGGCGTCCTGGTGGGCTCCGAGGCACTGCCGGCTCTGTACAGCGCCTCCCCCAGCCCTGCGATGCCGACCACGCACCCTGATCGACTGAATGCGGGTCTGCCGCCGACGCCCGAGTGGACGCAGCAGGAGCGTGAGGCGTTTGGAGATCTCGTGGCGAGCGACCATATCTCATGGTGAGGAGCAACAAGTACCCTGTACGACAAGAGAAGCCTGTGCGGCAGGTCTCTCGTCGCACAGGGTTTCTCTGTATCTACTCGTCAGTGAGTAGTCGAGGTGAGCGGCAGCTCCACCACAAATCGGGACCCCTTGCCCGCACCCGACGACTCAGCTCGGATCGTGCCGCCTTGCGCCTCAGTTACCTGCTTGGCAATAAAGAGGCCGTATCCGGTCGAGTGCACGTTGACCTTGATCGAATCCTTTCCGTGCCCGCCTTCGGTGAAGAGGTGCCCCATGTCTTCAGGAGTGATGCCGACGCCCGTGTCAGCAACGACCAGTTCTACATAGGTCGTCTTGTTGCGGAGCGAGACCGTTACCGATCCGGAAATTGTGTAGCGTATGGCGTTATCTATGAGGTTACGGAGCACGTGCTTGCGCAGCATGTCTTCATCTCCCACCACTTCACAGGCTTTGGTCAGGTCACCCTCAATATTGAGCGCTAGTCCACGCTCCTCGGCCGCGGGGCGGAGCTCTGCAACTACAGAACGGAGAGTTGCCGCTAGGTCAAACGGAGCCCTCTTGTAACTCACCGAGCCTTGCTTGAGGTTCGCCGCGTCGAGGATACTCACCACCATGGCCATGCCGGTCCGGACATCCACAAGCCCGCGCGCCGCGATCTCTTTGAGCGACGGCGTGGGCGGACCATAATCTCCCTCTCCTATACCGGCAAAGGCGGCTTTAATCTTGCCAAAATAACTCTTCACCTCATGGCTAATGAAATCGAGCAAAGACTCTTGCTGGCCGTTTACCAGCGCAAGTTCCCGCTCCTGACGATCAATCAGCTCGCGTAGTTGCACCTCACTGATGACGCTTCGGATGAAAAATACGCCCAAGATAAGCACAATGACGAGAAATACCACATTAATAACGAAGAGTGTCGTCCCTTGAGAAATCGCGGCACGGAAGAGGAGAACGAGCCACAAGAGAATAATCGGCAGCTCAGCAGCGATGACACGTATATTGAATAGCTGATGGCGCGCAACCGCATACGTCACCAAGCCGATCCAGAAGATAATCGCCACGGGGCCGATCCAGATGTAGCGGAAGACCCCGAAGACGTGCGGCAGCACAATGTTACATACTGAAGCCACCGCAAAGGTAAGCGCCGTCCCCGTAAGGATGAGCAGGACCTGCTGCTTGGACCTGCCGACTAGTCGTAGATACTTCTGCGCGAGGACCACAAAAGCAATAGCGAAATAGGACCACGTATGCACGTCGAAAAAGTAGTGGTAGGTGCCGTACAGAAAGCCTCGCACACCGTCAGGGTAGATCAGAGACCGCGCAATGATGAAGTCGGAAAACGGATACACAAACAAGAACACCACGGTGGGGAAGAAAATAAGAGCGGCGAGCCGGCGCGACGGTGGCGCTTGTTCGGCAAAAACGAGTGAGAAGTAGAGAAACGCCGTCGATATGGAGCCACCAAAGAAGTAGTTGAAGCGCCCTGCAAACTCAAGCATCGTCACGTGCTCAGGGGCAATAATGAGAAAGATACCTGTACCGAAGCCCCAGAGCGCCGCAGAGAGCGTAAGCATGGCAAAAGCCACATTGGTGCGATCGCGGAAGTCCTGTGCTAACACAATGCCCGTAAGCACGATATTGAAGGACGCTACGATAAGCACCGCATAGGCCTGTAGTTCTGGTGTCATGTTGTTGGATGTGCGAGCGGAAACTCTACGGCAAACTGCGCCCCCTTGCCTGCGCCTGCCGAGGTGGCCTCGATGCTCGCGCCGTGCGCATCGAGCACGCGTTTAACAATATACAAGCCAAAGCCGGTCGAGTGGACGTTTACCGTAAGCGCCTCCCTTCCTCGCCCACCCTCGGTAAAGAGGCGCTGCATATCGTCCGGAGTGATACCGACGCCCGTGTCCACGACCGTGAGGCGCGCGGACGAAGCGGTACAATCGAGCGCAATGGTTATCGACCCCGCGGGCGTGTAGAGGATCGCGTTGTCGATAAGGTTGTAGATCACGTGCTTGCGTATCTTTACCTCATCGCCGCGCACGACCGCTACCGCGCCCGTGACGCCAGTCACTTGGTACGTGAGACCCTTCTCCTCTGCACGCGGGCGGAGCTCCTCGGCCACCTCAGCTACCGTTTTCTTAAGGTCGAAGAGGCTCATGCGGTACGAGGTAGTCCCGTTCTTCATACTGGAGGCATCAAGAATGCTCAACACCATCGATACCCCCATCCTCACGTCTTCGAGCCCCCGCGCGGCCATGGTACGGAGGCTCGGTGACGCCGGGCCAAAGTCGCCCTCAGTGATGCCCGAGAACACTGCCTCACTCTTGGCAAAGTAGCCTTTGACCTCGTGACTAATAAAGTGCAGCAGCGTCTCCTGCTTGGCATTGACCAATGCAAGCGCCTTGTCCTGCAACTCAATCTGCTCCCTTTGTTTCACCTTGCGGAGGACACTATTGATGAGGAACACGCCGAGAACAAGCACGGCGACAAACAGGACGATATTGATAGCAAAATCTGACTCATCTTGCGAGAGCACCGCTCTCAGGAGGAAGATGAGCCAGAGGGCGAAAATCAGCACTTCGGCCACGATGACTTTAACGTCGAAGAGCTGTAGCCGTGCTACCGAGTACGCCATGGAGAGAGTCCAGATAACCACCGCCGTAGGTCCGACCCAGAAATACTCAAAGATACCCAGCGCAAGTAGGGTGTTGTTGGTGGTACCGGCAATAGCAAGCGCGGTGTAGGTGCCGAGGAGGATAACCAGCACCTGCAAGCGCGCCTGCCCAGCGAAACGCCGGTACTTGTTGATGAAAATAACAAACGCAATAAAGAAAAATCCCCACAATTCGATGTCGACAATAAACCGCAGCGGGCCGAACACAAATCCCTTAATGCCAGACGGCGTCACGAGCGGCCCTCTGATAACAAGATCCGTAAATACATACACCGCGAACACGCCCGCAGTCGTAAGCGCAATCAGCCAGGTTATCACCCGCGAGGGCGGCTTCTCCGCGTCGAAGACGAGGGCAAAGTGGAGAAACGCGGCCGAAGTGCTAATACCGAAGAAGTACACGAGGCGCGGTAGCAGCTCGTAATAGAAGACATTGTCGGGAACGACAAGCAGATACAGACCCACGGTCAGACCCCAGCCGGCGATGGTGAGCGCAATAATTGTAAAAGCGCGGTTCGCCGCGCTGCGGAAGTCTTGCGCCAAGATAATCCCCCCAAGTACAAGATTGAACGCAGCAACGACCAGCACAATATACGCTTCAGCAACGAGGCTCATTGTTGTCAGTATAGCGCGCGACGCTCCTCAATAATCTATGCCGCGTGTTTATTACCGTCCGGTACGTCAGATGCGGGAAACTCTGCAATAAAGGTCGAGCCCTTGCCCTCCCCCTCGCTCTCAGCTCGTATCGTACCGCCATGTGCCTCGGTAATGTTCTTGGCGATATAGAGGCCGTACCCAGTGGAGTGTGCATTCACCTTCTGCGAATTCTCCCCGTGGCCGCCCTCGGTAAAGAGGCGCTTCTTGTCTGCCTCGGTAATACCGATACCCGAGTCCTTCACGGCAAACACGAGTTTGCCGCTCTCATTTTTGAGCGTCACCGCTATGGTGCCTGCAGGCGTGTAGTTAATAGCATTGTCGATAAGATTCCGGAGCACGTGGTCGGCGAGCTGCGGCGCGTCACCCACCATGGTGTACGACCCTTCTGCCGCAGAGAAGCTGAGCGTGACGCCCTTTTGCTCAGCGCTCAGCTTACCCTTCTCCACTGCCTTGGCGACAAGGTCCTTCAGGTCAAACGGCTCCTTGGCGTAGGTCACGGTGCCCTTCTTAAGGTTTGAGGCCTTCAATATCTGCGCCACCGAGTCGGCCCCCGCACGCGATTCAAGCAGTGCGCGCGTCACAAAGGGCTTAAGCGGCTCAGGCAGAGGCCCAAAGTCTCCGTCCATAAGCGAGGAGAACGCTCCCGTGTCTTTGGTCAAGAAACCCTTAACCTCGTGCCCGATAAAGTGGATGAGCGTCTCCTGTCTACCGTTGGTCTCGTCGAGCGTCTTGGCGAGGCTTTCGACAACTTCGCGTTGCTCGATCTCGCGTTTAACGCTACGTACTAAGATATACCCCGCAACGATAGTAAGCACTAGTGTAATTGAGCTCAATACGACACTCGTCGTTGACCTAACATAAGTGAACTGAGATCCAATCAGTATCACAAGAGCGATAACCAACGCCTGCGATGCCACAAGCCCCACGTTAAACGTCTTAAAACGAACGATCATGTAGGCAATAAACGACATAAAGATAATCATTCCAAAAAAGGCATAGAACTCAGCTTCAGAGCTCTCGAGGAACCCTGCGCCAGTTAGGTAGGATGAAAAAAAGATAATGATAAAAAAAGAAAACAAGAAGAATTCCATTCCTATACCCATGAGCACAATTTGCTTTTTGAAATCCGGCGCCGCAGAGCGATAGGCGCGAGCAAGCAACCAGAATATCCAAACCATCGCAAGAACACCGAGCATTGTGTAGTAGGTGTAGAATGCGAGATTCTCATACGCAAAAGCGTCGCACGCGATTAGATCAAATCCCCCGAGATTCATGGACGTAGAAGCAAGAATGAACACTGGCGCAAGCAGTGTCAGAAAGACTAGCTTATGTCCGAGAGAGACATCCCCTTTCTTGAGAAAAGCGTAGATGAAATACACACAAAACACAGACAGAAGAGACGAAAGGATACCAAAATATGACCAGACGAACAATATGAAATCGCTATGAATGTTGGTCCAGACGATTAAATTCGCCAGGGTCCAGAGCGAGAAAATAAGACCTATGTAAAAAAGCAATCGATTTAGCAGAACTCGAGGATCATGCGCGAATACGAACGCCCCGACCACGAGAGCGAGCACTGCGGCGGGAATGTGCGAATAATACAAAAGCGCTGGCAAATCAGCCGAGAACAAAAAAAAGAACGGTTCAGTGTACAGATTACAGATCATATGCCCGTGGAAAACTCACCATCGATCATCTCCTCTATGTACTGCTGAAAATGCCCTCGGTATTTCTTCTGCAGGACGGGATCCTTCCAGCCCTCTTCATCAATGATTTTTCGACACAGCACCGACCCGCAAGTACACTCCATAGAAAAATAATTTTTGCTGTCCGGGTTACCTGCGATAATCATTGCATAATCATATCTGACCTCATCCCCTTTCGGGATATCCTGAATGGCAAGCATAAAGTTTGAGCGTTTAAAGCCCGCGTTCGGTTCGCAACTATGATTCACATAGTGTTGAGGCATAAGCATCATGTCGGAAGGACTGATTGGACAGAAGGAAAACTCCTTGGAGATCTCAATTGGCTTATCGATCTGAAACTCATCGAGTGTATTCTCCGTCTCGATGTCAATTATGTGTCCACCCATAACGAACAAGGTTTCGCCCTTCCGTATATCGTCCATAGCAAAAATACCCATGCCGTGCTTTTGAGTCTCTCCAACCTTCAGCTTCTTGTTCATCCAAGAGTACATAATTTATTCAGCTTGAGTATCGCACATGTCGAGCTCGGTGGCAGCATCACAATACGCAATTACGCACCCGGCCTCATCAGGAAGACAGGCGTCGGACTGTTCACAACCATCAACACTCGGGCCACATTGCGCATAAAGTATATCCGCTCGGCGCTCTACAATCGTGTAAAAATACTCCTCCGAACATTCGTCATCCTCACAGCCTACGTAGCAAGAGGCGATTGCAGGATCACAGGACCCTTCATACGTTACCAGATAATCCCGACTAATAAAGAACCGCAAGTATGACATGAGCCCGACAACAACTAAGCTCGGCACCAGTACGTACAGTATTGATGAGTTACGCAATCTCATGCAGTATATAATAGCACGACATCCAGAGGTGCTTTTATGAAACTAGCAGTAGGTACGTTCCGATACCCGTGAGTGCAATAGCGGCAATCTTCTGCGAGAGATGTCTCAAATATAACTTCTCCTCCACAATAGTTGGGAAAAGCATAGTAAGCAGCACTCCAATCCCTAGCACAAACAACGGCTGATATGACTCGCCCAGCAACACTAGTGCAATTGGCGCAAGCAGGTACGCGAAGGCAAAGACAATGTTACCGACCATGTAGAGTGTCTCGTTGAGCAGATTGAGACCAAGAACGCCTGCTGAGTTTCCACGCATGGCGATAAGAAAGTGCTTTCGATACAGCGGGATACAACAGAATATCAGCGCTCCAGCCACAGAGAGCATGAGATGCTCCCAGAAGAGAGAGCGCACCACGCTCTCTTCGAGTGCGACGGCCTTAAATATTACCGACTCGAGGGCCCAGCACAGCGCAGCGGCTGTCATGAAAAAAACAGTGTTTACTCTGAGGCGAAAATGATTGTCCTCCTCAATTTCGAAGGAAATGATAGCGGTACCAAGAATAATGACGCCCATTGCGACCAACTGAAGCGCCGTGAGCGTCTCGCCGAGAATGAAGTAGCCGAAGACATAGCCAAAGACCGGCACCAGCTGATAGAACACCACCGCGACCGAGGCCTCCTCTGCCTTAAGTGCTGTGAGATAGAACCAAAGAACCATCACGTTCAAAATACCAACAATCGACAGCGCGACCACATTCATTGCGCTCACGGCGAAAACACTTGTGTCAAACGCAAATATGAATGGGAGCGCAAGCACCGATGAGAGAGCTGAGACAATAAGCAGCGAGCCTACGCCACCCTCCTTGAAATACTTTTCGAGGATTATCTTATCAATGTGGTTGGTGGCAGCGTACAGAAAAGGCCCGACCAGCGCAAGAAAAAACCAACTCATACGTACTCTGCCGCACGCCCAGGTATACCATTAATTATGTCGAGGACCTCTCTGGGGTACGCCATCCAAAACAGCTCACTTTGAGCAGAGCGCGGCAACAGCTGCGTAATCAGTGGGCGGACCCCAAATACTTTCTCAACGTGGGAAAAAGCAGGCCGAAACACCGTCTCCATAAACTCAAGCTCCTCTGGGTCATCTGACAAGAAATCCTCGAACAGGACGCCCCCTACAATGAATAGTGCGAGGAACTCTCTGTAATGTGCCAAGAGGTCCCCACGATGGTGCCTGTCAATCCAGGGAGAGTCGTCCTCTAGCCGAACCGCCGAATCAAAGAGTCGCGAACACAGTCCTGCGTGAAATCTGGTCAACTTCTCACCCCATAGTGTCTCAATCTCTTGAAACGGCTTTCCATTAGCAACATTGAAATCGACAATGGTCACTTTTTGATATTCTTCTGCCGTCGAGCCGTCAGAATTCATCTTCGCAGTGTGTACCGGCAGGCGACAGAGCGCTCGCTTGAGCGGATTATTGGATACAAACTTATCACTCGGATCCTGGCCAATAACAACGGGAACGCTGAATGCGCGGAGAAGACTCGAGAACCGAATGGTTTCGAGGTTTGGTGTCGCTAGGTGACGCGCCAGGTATAGAATCGGCCCCTGTGCAAAATACGCTGGAATATCATTGTCAAGGTAATCCAAGACTCGCTGCTTGAGATCGGAATCGGCCTGTCGGCGCTTGAGCTCTGCAAGCGCCTGTGAAATAGGTGTTAGCAAATCACTCCCGCCATCCTTCTGCGGACTGTCCCATGAGAATAGCGCGGAGGGGAGCTGCAACGTGCCGCTGTCGGAATGTCCCCCGTCCATTATTGTTATTATATCATAGATTCTCGCTTGTTACGAGCATCTACACCTTGCCAGAGCACCTCTCTTTGCTCAACCCCTCACCTTCTCAGCAAGCTTCGCAAGCGCCTCATCACTAGCACGCACAGAGTCATGCGAGGAGATATAGCCCTCGTACTGATCAAAATACTTATCCACATTCGACTTGTGAGCTACCCACGCACCACCCTTCGTACCGTGCATCGGGAATAGTTTTGCGTGTGCGTGGTCGACGCCGAAACCTTCGAAGATCATCCCCGTACGGCCCACGTCGCTGAGCTTCGCGTCCAGTAGCTTGCCCACCTTGCTCGCGGCAAGCGTGAGGCCCGCTATCACCTCCTCAGGCAGGTCGAAGATGTAGCTCGGGTAGTGCTCCTTGGGTATCACCACCGAGAATCCCTCCGTGTTGGGAAAAATCGACAAGAATGCCAGGTGCGTATCGTCTTCCCAAATCTTGTACGAGGGCGCCTCGCCCGCAACTATCTTGCAAAATATACAGTCGTCTTTTGTTGTCATAATTAAGAACAGTAGCACGCCTGGCATGCTCAACAGAGAGAATTGATTTTCTACAGACTTCGTGGTATTATTTCCGCAATGAAGCTCCCCGACCTTGACCGCGCACGGAGCGAGAAATCGCTCTCGTTTGGTGAATTTCTCAAGGCCTACAACGAGAAGCTGCCTACCGACTTCCCCCAGGCCTCGACACCGCTGTTAAAAGAGTTTAAGAAGCTGCACGCAAGTCTTTTTAAAGATACCAACACCTGGTCGCTCGACCAGCACCGTAAGAAAGTCATGGATTGGCTCACTACCAAGCGAGCCGAGCAACGAGCGTAGAGAAACGCTCGTTCGAGGCGAGCGCCAGGAGGAAGCTGCCTGTCAGCTTACAATCCCGCGCTCGCACTTCTACTCCTGAAATCTCATAGGGTATACTGGGCGAGTGAAACGACCTCCCTCTGTAGCCTATACTCGCCTACTCCGAGCGCTAACGGTCGTAGCTGGCCTTAGCGTATTCCTTTTGCTCGTGGCAATGTCGCTCCCTGCGGTGCTCACCCTCGAGATCGCGCGCGAGCGCGATGCCGCCACCGAGCTCGCCCAGTTCCCCGTTACGGTCGACCCAAAGAACAAGCTCATTGTGGAGAATGTCCACGTCAACGCCTTTCTCGAGGGCAGTAGCTCTCCGCTCCAGGCCGCAACGGTCAATTCGGGTACCATTTTTAATCGCCTCTTCGCCATGGTCGCTGTGGCCATAGCCGACGCGCCGTGGTATCAGGCACTGGCGGCGACCAATTCCCGTTTTGTTAATATCACTCCCGGCATGCGCAAGGAGCAGGTGGCCGCCACCTTTGGTAAAGCGCTTGGCTGGAACAGCACGCAGAGAAAGGAGTTCCTAACCACCGGCCCTTATGCCGCACTCCCGCTTCCCGAGGGCTCATATGCGCCTGGTGTATACGTCGTCAGCAATGGCACCACACCACTCATGGCACAGGCCCTGGTCAACGAGCGCTTCTCTAAGGAGGTGCTCTCCCGCTACGGCACCACCACGGCCGCCATCGTGCCGCTCAATCAGGCCCTTACGATAGCCTCCTTGATTGAACGCGAGGCAGGCGGAGCCGATGACATGCGCCTCATCTCAGGGATTATTTGGAATCGGCTTTTTCTTGGCATGAACCTACAGATCGATGCCACCCTGCAGTATGTGAAGAGCACAGCGCTCGCCAACAGCACGTGGTGGCCCAAGCCAGTCCCTGCCGATCGCGCGCGCAAGTCTGCCTACAACACCTACATCCATAAGGGCCTTCCGCCCACACCAATAGCGAGCCCTTCAGTCGCCTCAGTCATTGCAGCACTTAATCCTAAGAACACGTCGTGCATTTTCTACTTCCACGACAGCCAGGGTGGCTTCCACTGTTCTGAAACCTATGCGGAGCATGTGCAGAAGCTCAAGAAGCATTACGGACAAGGTAAGTGAGCGCCATGCTGAAATCTGTTGACACCTTTCTCAACAACACCACCACCTACCGCCTGGTGCTGTACTACCTCACACTGCTCGTCGGAGCGGCGCTTCTGTTTGATATATTCGGCGTGCTGCACTACTCGCCACTCGACTTCCTCTTCTCACTCCTGGTGCTCGTCGCCGCCTGCTGGGCAGTTAACACCGCCTTTGCCAAGATCTTATCCGCCGCAACCAATATCGAATCGGTCTACATCACCGCCTTCATCTTGGCGCTCATCATCAACCCTGTCGCCCCGACCGACGCTGCCGGTGTGGGCCTCCTTATCATCGCTGCAGCCATTGCCATGGCGTCGAAGTACGTTCTCGCCCTCGACGAGAAACACCCCTTCAATCCTGCTGCGCTCGGCGTTGCCGTCCCTGCGCTTCTCGGTATTGGCTCCGCGAGCTGGTGGGTAGGTGGCAACCTGCCTCTGCTGCCGTTTGTGCTTGTTGGCGGCGCCCTCGTCGTGCGCAAAGTGCGCCGCTTCGACCTCGTTGCCACCTTCATTATCGTAGCGCTGGTAACCACCGTCCTTACCGCCCACGTGCCAGGCGACCTCACGACTATACAAAGAGCCATCCTCGACACCCCGCTCCTCTTCTTTGCCTTTGTGATGCTCACCGAGCCCATCACCCTGCCACCCACGCGCCGCCTGCGCATGCTCTACGCCGCTCTGGTGGGCATCTTTTTTGCACCCAACATTCACCTCGGCGCTGTGTATCTCTCGCCCGAGCTTGCACTTCTTCTCGGCAACGTGTTCTCCTTTATGGTCTCTTCAGAGGGTCGCTACACGCTCCGCCTTGTCGAGAAGACCACCCCCGCACCCACCATCGACGAGCTTGTCTTTGCGTCCGACCGCCGTATCCCTTTTAAAGCGGGCCAGTACCTTGAGTTCACGCTACCTCATGACAAGCCCGATCTGCGCGGCAACCGACGCTACTTCACCATTGCCTCCTCACCAACCGAAGAGAACGTACGCCTTGGCGTTAAGTTCTATGAGCCCACCAGCAGTTTTAAAATCGCCCTGGGCCGTCTCAAGCTCGGCGACACCATCAGTGCGTCGCAGGTGGCAGGCGACTTCGTCCTCCCCCGCAACCCGGGCACGAAGCTGGCTTTTTTTGCCGGAGGTATCGGGGTCACCCCGTTTCGTGCGCACGTACAGTACCTCATGGATACCCAGCAGCAGCGCGATGTCGTACTCCTCTACGCAAGTAAACCGGAAGACATTGTGTACCAAGACGTGTTTGATCGCGCGCGCGATGCTTTTAACCTGAAGACCGCGTACGTACCCGCATTTATCGACGCTGAGCTGATTGCAAAAGAAATCCCCGACTATGCAGAGCGCACGTTCTATATCTCTGGCCCACCACCCATGGTCGACACCACAAGGAAGGCGCTTCGAGCGCTCGGCGTCTCGCGCTTTAACATCGTTACCGACTACTTCCCCGGCTTGGCGTAACGCCTGAGTGCGTAGTGCACCACGAGCACACTGACCGCCGCTATCAGAAATGAGGTGACGACATCGATACTGTGGTGCACGTTTGCGAGTACGCGACCCGCACCCACTACAATCGCAATAAGCCACAGCACGCCGCCGAGGAATGGGTTCGCCATAGTCATAACCGCAGCCAAGGTACCCGTAAGGAGCGCATGATCAGAAGGAAAACCGTTCCCTGGCGTGTGCGCCACAAGTGGCGGCACTCCGGTAACCATAAAGGGTCGTGGATTATAATAGAGCGCACTCGCGACGACACTGAGCACGAGCGCAAGCGCAGCCGTAATAAGAGTGAGGCGGATGAACGCGAACCGATGTTCTGCTGTGTACCCATAATACAAAAAGATACACACGGCGAGTATGTAGAAGTACTTTGCGGCAAAAATTACGAGTACATCGGTCATGCGTCGTCTCGGATGTCGGTATACGCGTAGCTAATCGGCCTGCCGCTCACCGTGGTTGCGACGTAGTTAGTGGCGTACTTGAGTGCAGTGCGCAACGTACCCTCCTTCTTGAGGCGACGGCCCGACGTGTAGATAGGAAGCTTGAAGGTCCACTTAACCCTACCTACCTGGCTAATGCGCTTTGCGACATCGGTATCCTCACCATAAAATTTTATCGAGGTGTCGAATCCACCGATTTGTTGCATGTGCGTGCGTCGTACGACGAAATTGCCCCCCTGAAGCATAGCCCCAACGTTGAAGATGTAGTGATTGACCAAGTGCATGACGTAGCCAAAGAAGTACCACACTTTGGTAAACGCGCGGTGAACAATGGAGAGGTCATAATACACATGAGGACCCGAAAGCGCTGCGAGATTTTCGTCCCGTGCAAACTCTGCAAGCACCGTGTCGAGCCACGCATCGGGCAGCATGGTGTCGGCATCAACGTTCGCAATAAGGTCGCCCGTGGCCACCTCAAAGCCCGCCTGACGCGCCTGTGGTAGACCAAGCCGCGGCTCGTCGACCACCCGCACCCAGTCGTAGCTCCGTGCCACCTCCCCAGTGCGGTCGACACTCCCATTATTGACCACGATCACTTCGGCATCGTAGGCCCCGCGCGCGAGCGCGCGCTCAATAGAGGCAAGACTCGTCGGGAGACGCACCTCCTCGTTGTGCGCAGGAATCACAAAACTAATCTTCATACACAAATCATACTATATAAATGAGATGGGGCGGTCTGCTTGCGCAGACCGCCCCGGAACGATCAGATCACCAGAGACAGAACGATGCGGCAGTTATGACTGCCATACAGGCAGCGATCTGTCCGTAGTCGCGCGGCTGGAATTGCCACATCTCGAAGTTGAACTTCATGATGCTGACCACGAAGTAGCAGGCAAACATCACTCCAAGTGCCGCGAGTTCCCCGTGGGACGGTCGCCCGGTCCAGCCTAGGTAGACCTCTCCGAAGACCCAGAACATCTCCGTCATGAAGAGCCCAAAGTACCATCCGCCGGCGACCACCCGCCCGTCGTGCACGAACGGATCGTTGATCCCAATCGACACGTAGAAGCGCATCAACGCCACAGACGCCAGAGCAGACCCAAGAAGCAGACCCAGGGACCGCCATGAGACCCACTCCATCTCCCGCGTCCCGAGAATGTAGATTGCGAACGCGGCTAGCACGACGTTCGCATACACTGCACCGTGCTCGGTAACCGCGAAGTGGTTGTTCAAGCCAGCATTTTTCAGCTGCGTGCGATTGAGGTGACTGTCCATGGACGTAAACAGCAGCATGATGTACGTCTGGCAGGCGAACAGACAAGCGAAAAATGTGAACTTAATCATGACTTCTCCCTGGTGTCTGTCAAAATGGGCAAAAGCACCTGGACACCTCTTTGTATTATACACCCGCATGAGCTGATTGTCAAATACTGCGTTGTGAGCGCTACTGTGCGATATACTAGAGCAATATGTCATTCTCTGGCGGACACGCCCCCTCGTACCGAAACGCGCGAGAGATTGCACGCATCGCGGCGCGCCACGTCTTCCTCCCTATCAATGCGATTATCTTCGTGGTCGTTATCCTGCTCTATACCTTTGGCCAGACCAACGAGGGCCTCTTTCTGGGTGCTGTCGTACTGCTCAACATCGCACTCGGGTTTGCCCAAGACGTCCGCGCCTGGCTCACCCTTGAGCGACTGCAGTTTCTCACCGCTATTCAGGTAATCAAGCTACAGCCTGACGGCACCGAGACCGAGACACCACTCGAAGCACTCACGAAGGGTGACCGCATCAAGATCAAGAACGGCGACCAGATGCCCTGCGACGGCACTATCGTGGAGGGCACCAGTCTCGAGGTGAGCGAGGGCCTTATCACGGGCGAGTCCACCATTTTTACCCGGGCCACGGGCGAGGCGATTCTCGCCGGCAGCGTTATCACTTCTGGGTTCGGTATTGCAGAGCTGCAGACCTCCTTTGCCGATAGCCGCATCGCCAAGATGGCTGCTGGCCTCCAGCGCTACTCTGCCAACCCAAGCCCTATTCAGCAGTCGATTACGCTCGTTATCACCTACACGGTCTATGTCTTGCTCGCGGTGACAGCGTTTATCGTTGTCCGTGGAGCTATCATGCACCAGTCCAATGTGGCCATCGTGCAGAGCATTGGCGCCCTGGCGGGCGTCTTGGTGCCTCAAGGCCTTGTCGTCGCGGTCACGCTCCTCTTCACGTTTGGTGCCTCACACTTCTATCGTCGCAACGTCCTCCTGCAAGAAGTGAACGCGACAGAGAAGTTTGGTCGAATCAAGAATCTCTGTATGGACAAGACAGGCACCCTCACCGAGAACAACCTCACGGTCGACCGCCTGCACCCAAGTCCCGGCACCACCGAGGCAGAGGCGCGCGCATATGCAAGCCTCTACGTGCGCTTCTCCGGTGACTCATCGCAGTCGATAAGCGCTCTTCGCGAGTTTCTCGGCGAGCCGCCGGCTGCAGAGGTATCTGACACCCTTTCCTTCTCATCCACGCGCAAGTATGGTGGTATCCGCATCGCCGATAACATGCCCCTGCCAAGCAAGGTCGTGTTGGTCGGCGCTCCCGATGTGTTCGCACCGCACGTACGCTCCGAAACAGAACGACGCTGGCTGAGCGACCTTTCTACGGAGCACGCTCAGCTCGGTAAGCGCGTGTTATGCATTGCAACCTGCGAGGACGCAAGCGTGCCGCGCGCCCTGGTCGGCACCACGGTCGCTATCGCGGGTGTCTGTATCCTGCACAACGCACTGCGTACCGGCATTACCGATGCGGTGAATTTCTTCCAGGATCGCGGCGTCACGATCAGGATTATCTCTGGCGACCACCCCGACACCGTGCGCACCATTGCGCGAGCAGCGGGGGTCCGCAACACTGACGCGCTTATCTTGGGGGAGGACATGAACGACTGGAGTGAGGCAGACTACGTGCAGCACGCTCACACCTACACCATCTTCGCTCGCATACAGCCCGAACAGAAGGAAAAGATTATCGAGGCCCTCAAGCTGAGCGGGTATACCGCCATGGTCGGCGACGGGGCAAACGATGCGCTCTCGATTAAAAAGGCTGACCTGGGCATTGCCATGTTCGACGGAGCCACTGCCACGCGCCAGATCGCAGCCGTAGTGCTCCTTGGCAATAGCTTTGTAGAGCTACCAGGCGGCGTGCGCCTTGCGGACAGCATGATTGAAAATATTGAAATTTTTGCGAGCGTCTTTTTCAACCAGACCTTCTTGGGTTTCTTGTTCTTCATTGGCCTTACGTTGATCGGGCTCGACTACCCCCTCACGCCGCTCACTATCAATTTTATAAATTACTTCACCGTCGGCATACCGGGCATGCTTATTTCGTGGTGGGCTATCAACCCTTCTGAGCGCACGTCCGCGGCGAGCACCCAACCCTTTCTGAGCCGCACCATACCCTTCTCTCTTGCCCTGTCGCTCCTGCAGGCAGTAACGGTGTTCGCAGTATACCTCTCGGTGCAGGCCTACCTGCCCTCGACCAACCCGAGCGGGCTACTCACGGTCACCTTTGCGGCGCTCGGGTTTATCTATTTTGTCGTGTCAACTCGGTATTACGGCCACGCAATGGGCCGCGCAAAGCAACTCACCCTCGCGGCGCTTGGTGTCTTGGGTGCGAGCCTGCTCTACCTCGCCTTTAAGTTGCCGATCGTCCTCGTGTTCTTCAATCTCACTCCACCCACATCTGCGGGCGTGACGATAGCGCTTGTTTTGGCGGCGGTCTGCGGCGCCATTCAGTACGGCATGGTGCGTATCTTCTTTAAGCGGCCACCTGGTACGCCGCATACCGTACTCGCATGAGGCTCTCCATCATCATCCCTGCGCGTGAGGAGGAGCAGACGATTGCGGCAACCATTGCCCAGTTTAAAGACTCTCTCACCATCCCTCACGAGATCATCGTCTCGGACGCCCGCAGCAAGGACCGCACCGTGGCCATAGCGCGCGAGACCGCCCACACGGTAGTGGTCTTCGATGGCGAGCGGCACACGGCAGGTATTGGCCGCAACGATGGGGCCAGAGTTGCCACGGGCGATTATCTTGCCTTTGTCGACGCGGGTGTTGAGGTGCCTGAGCCACAGGCGTTTTTCGCCCAGGCACTCAGGCATTTCGACAACCCACGAGTCGTGGGCATGTGCTGTGCGCAGCACGCACTCCCGAGCGTTGAGACCTGGGCCGACCGACTTTCGTTCGGCTATCTGAATGCCGTGCTGCGCTTCCAGAATAATGTGCTCGGCAAAGGCGAGGCAAACGGCAAGTTCATGCTGGTGCGTCGCGATGCCTTTACCGCTATTCACGGCTTCCGCGAGGACCTTCACACTCGTGAGGACGGCGACTTCTTCTATCGGCTCTCGCGCATAGGTACGACCGTCTTCGACCCGTCGTTGACGGTGTATCACGCCGCACGCCGGGCACACCAGATAGGATGGGCACGTCTATGGTACATTTGGACAAGAAACACTATTTATTTCGGTATTACTAACAAATCGCCAGTCGACGACTGGACACCTATTCGCTAGCTATGAACTTCGATCAAACCATTCGCATATTGAAAGACCGGGCCTTTCTCGAATCACTCGCGCTCGGCGTCGTGGCCATCTTTGTGAGTCTGGTAAGCGTGTACTACTCGAGCGCCTTTGCCACCGAGAATTCGAGCAATTCGGTAAATGACATCATTTTGAGCAACACACGCGTCTATGATGTGGGTACGATATTCGTCTACGGGGCGATCGCTGCGGTTATTTTCTCCATTCTGGTCGTCTTCTCACTCAAGCTACGCTCCGCACCCTTCATACTGAAGAGCGCGTCGTTCCTCCTGATTGTGCGATCGGTCTTTGTCTCGCTCACGCATATTAGCCCCTACCCTGCGCGAGCAGTGCTAGCAGAGTCATACCTTTATTCGCCAACGGTCGCCCAGATGTTTTTTACTGGCCACGACCTTTTCTTCTCGGGGCACGTCGGCCTCACCTTTCTTATGGCGCTCTTGCTCTGGGACACTCCCAAGCTACGGTATATCTACCTAGCCATCTCAGCAGTGTTTGCGGTAGTGGTACTTCTCGGTCACTTGCACTACTCTATCGACGTGCTCGGTGCATACTTCATCACGTACAGCGTCTACATGCTCTCGATGCGTATCTTCAAGAAGGACTACGAGCGTAGCCTTGCGTAGCGATACGACTACTTGGTACGAGCAAGGGCGAGTACCGGGCTCGACAGACGCTCTACGATAGTGACCAGCTCTTCCTGCGTCTTAGGGAGATTCTTCATCTGTGCGGGGTCAAGGTGGCCCACCACGCGGATAGTCATGCCCTGACACACGCCGAAGATCGTGCTGGCATTGACCATACGGCCGTCTGACATCTTGTAGTTGGACTTCGTGCTGAAGAGCACGTCCACGCGGTTAGTAAAGCGCGCGTTCATAGTGTCTGCGATGACGCGGTACCCTAGAATAGGGCTCACCACACTAAAGCCACAGTTGTTCTGCTTGTCTGTAGGACCATCAATCTCGATGATCGTACCGAAGGGTAACTCGTCCTTAAGGTCTCGGGAGCGCGCAGCAACCACCTCAGGGTTGGAGGCAGCACCAGATGCCGTGGTAGAGGGGTCTGCGTCAGTCTGGGCTGGAACCGCGTTATACGCGGTCATGGCCACCTGATAACTGACTACCAGAGGGGCGGTGGGAGCGTCCGCCGGAGCGGGCGCGGCCACACCGCCGCCTGATAAAAGCAAAAACCCCATGAGGGCTCCTATGATTGTCATTGGTTTTAAGTTACCGAAATAGCAAGCAGCTACCTCGTTATTACGATATTAGCATATTGACATTTTTCTGTCAATAGCATGTAATGCTGCTTTTTTACCTCCCTTTTTGAGCGAGTCGAGCAACCTTGCGCAGCCACCGCTGCTTGGCAGCCTCTGAGGCGCGCTCTGAGGGCCCAAATACGGTCGAGCGGGCGCGTACGCCGGCAAAGCGGAGTATCACGAGCTCGAGCACAACCGTTGGCGAGCCGTACATAAATCGCAGAATCCACGGGTTCATGTTGGCACAGGTGATAATCCGCGCCGTGCGACCCTTGAGGAGCTTAGCCCAGGTGAGGCCGTGGTCGGCAAACCTGAAGACGTCGTGCGGGAGCCATGCCCGGTCAAACAGCCCCTTAAGGAGTGCGGGCATCGAGCACCACCAGGTTGGGTAGACGATGACAATATGGTCTGCCCAGTGGATATTCTTAGAAAAGGTCTTGAGGTCTGGCTCAAGCTCTTGGATCTCCTTGTACCCTCTGTGCAGCACCGGGTCGAAGCTCATGTCACCAATGTTTAGCCGGCGCACGGTGTGTCCAGCCTTCGTGGCCGCCTCTTGGTATCGGTCGGCAAGCGCTCCTGAGAGCGTGTCTACGTCGGTGTGCCCGAGGAGGACGAAGATCTTCATCGGCGAGACAGGCTGATGCGCCGACCAGTCTGCAACAAGATGAAAACGAGCACCGCCGCAATAGCGAAGAACGTCGCTGTGGTACCAACCGTACCCGTCGCCAGCTGTCCGGTGGTGAGATAGAGGAGAAACCACCATGCGGTGAAGGAGATCGCCGAGCCGATTGCAAGAGAAAGGTACCGACGTGACATAACCCACGACACCAGTATGACGAGGAGCGCGAGCACCACGAGCGTCCAATAGCTCTCGGTAAACGCCGGCTGGAGCGCACTGTCTGTTGCAAAGGCACTCACGACCAGGCCGAGAGAAGAGAGCAAGAGGAGCGACATCCCGAAGCGCAGGCCTCGGTCGATACTTTTCAGGTGCGCGCGCTCGGCCTTGTTGACCCTCCCATCACGCATGGCCCACATATAGGCGAGCTCGCTCCACACGGCGCTCGTTGCGCCGACAAAGGCTCCCAGCGCCTGGCAGAACACGAGGATGGAGGTAAGCGCAGACATGCTACCGCTGCAGGAGCGCCGCAAGCTCGGCTCGATACTTCTTCATCACCTCCATGCTGGCCTTCATCTCGGCCTCGCCGCCCTTCTTGCGGCGCTCAATCTCTTCGCCGATTTTCTTAAATAGCTCAGGGTCCTTGGTTACGAGGGCCATCATCTGCTCTCGCTGTGCCTCGGGGACGTCTTTCAGCTTCCAGTTTGCGTACTGTTTGAGCAAAAAACTTTGTACCGACATACGGTAATACTAGCACGCGTGTCCCACGCAAGAAATCCACTCCCTAGGAAGGACGGAGCAATATACCGCGGATGGTTCGCGTGGTGAAGTAGAGCGCGACAAGCGAGACCAAGGCGAGCGCCTCCAGATAGACAAACGATGGCTCGGTGATGTGAACACCCGCCCGATAGTGGCCCACGGCCGAGGTGCCGAACAAGAGCACGCCAACAAGCGCGAAAAATCCATTCAAAAAATGACTCCATGGTAGGCGCGGGCTCGTAATGCCTGCAGCAATCACCAAAGCTGCTGCAACAACCACCGCACCCGTGTTCGACAACGGTAGGTCCGCTCCCGTAGATTGGCCAAAAACGAGAATAATAGCCCCTAAGACGAACAACGCACGAACCACATCCCCGTGATAATGCGGAATACCGTGATGGGGCGGGACAATGTTGGCTCCGCTACCGACGAAGCTCATAGCGCGTGCCTACGCTGCTGCCTTAGGCAGAATCTTGTACATGCCCGTACCACACACGGAACACTTGCCCTTGGCTGCTGGGCGGCCTGGCTTGATCTCTACCTTCTCAACATTAAGCATCTCGCGCTTCTCTTTGCACTTAACGCAGTAGCCAATAATCGCCTCCTCTGCCACACTGGTGTCGTCTGTATTTTGTATATCCATAGAGAAAGCATAGCATGGATCGATATTGCGCAAGCCCTCCGGCAAGACGGCGGTGCACAACAAAAGCGCCCGGTTACCCGGGCGCTTTTGCTTAAAATTGCTTACGCAATCTTTGAGACCTTGATTGCGTTTGGACCCTTTGGGCTGTCCGCAACTTCAAAAGTCACCTTGTCACCCTCGTGGAGGGATGCGAAGTCTACGCCGACAAGCTCGTTAGCGTGGAAAAAGAGATCCTTTTCCTGGCCACTGACTTTGATAAAACCAAAGTACTTGTCTGCGATAAGACGTGCGATTGTTCCTTCTTGCATATTGATGTAAGAGATAGAGCTAGTAATACATCAAACACAGGAAGCTAATCGATGAGATTCGATCGTTTCTCGCAATCAGCGCTGAGTTGATATTTGTATAATATCACACTTTTAAGCTTTGTGCGAGTGCAAGGGCAAATCGAGCCAGGTCGCGTGAGCGCGTCCTCGGGCCCCACGAGATGCGCAGCGTGGCCTTAGCGCGCTCCTTATCGACGGTGAGTGCCAGCACCGCCCGCGACCCTTCCTCGCTATCTGTCTCACAAGCGCTCTTGGTGGAGACCGCGAAGCCCAGGTCGTCGAGCAGGGCGACCAGGTAGTCGGTGTCGCGTCCGAGCAAAGAAATATTCAAAATGCTCGGCGCCTGAAGCCTTGCCTCGTTGACAAGCACGTTGGGAACAAGGGCCGTGATCTGCTCAAGCAAGTCCTGTCGCTGCTGTTGTGCTTTGACCCGAAATACCTCTCGACCATCTACTGCCCGAGCAAGCGCGTCAGCGAACTCTGCCGCGAGCTCAGGTGTCTCGCTCCCCGGGCGTAGCCCTCGCTCTTGCCCACCACCTCGATAGAGTGGCTCGAGCGGTATCGTGCGGTGTGCCACAAGCACACCAAACCCTCGCTCGGGGCTTATTTTTGAGATATCAAAGGTGAGCAGGTCAGCGTTGAAGTGCGCCCGCGTCACCTTCTCGGTGAGTGGCGCCTGGCTCGCGTCAACATGCAAGCGAATCGGAGACGCGCTTATTGTGGATATCCGATATCCACGGATTGTCTCTGCCACTTCGCGTGTATTCCATACCACTCCCGTCTCGCCACAGACCGCGTCCATAGAGACCAGCACCGTGTTCGGCGTGAGCATGGTGGCGAGCAGTGCAACATCGACGCGGCCTTCATGTATCGGCAGTGGCTCGACGACCACCCCCTCAAGGGCAAGCTGCTTCATGTTCTCCACAATCGAAGCGTGTGCACTCGGCAGATAGAGCGCGTGCGCGTTATTTCTACGGCCCTTACGCACGGCCCGTACATGCCCAACTATCGCGAGCGCATTGGCCTCGGTTGCGCCACTAGTGAAGATGACGTCATCGGCCTTGACCTCAACCAGTCTCGCTATCCGCTCTCGCGCAGCCTCGAGCATCTGCTTAGCCTTTCTACCCTCCTCGTGCGGTGAGGAGGCATTGCCGGCCAACCCGGCGGCAGTATCCAGATAGACTCGCCGTTTCCTAAACATGCGTAAATTCTACACGAGATTGCGAATACGTCATTTTTGTGATGAAATAGGGCCAATATGGAGCGAACACAACGTTCGCCTGTCATTGCGGTGATGGGCCACATAGATCACGGGAAGTCTTCCCTCCTCGACTACATCCGCAAGGAGAACGTGGTTGCAGGAGAGGCGGGCGGCATCACGCAGCATGTCTCGGCCTACATCGCCGAGCACGACGGCCGCAAGGTGACCTTCCTCGACACGCCCGGCCACGAGGCGTTTAAGGCCCTCCGCACGCGTGGTGCGGCCGCCGCAGACATTGCCATACTCGTCGTCGCCGCCGACGAGGGCGTTATGCCCCAGACCCTCGACGCACTTGCGGCAATTCAAGAGTCGCATATCCCTTTCATCGTGGCGATTACAAAAATCGATAAGAATAATGCCGACATCGAGCACACCAAGAACTCGCTCTTAGAGAAGGGCATTTACCTCGAAGGCCTCGGCGGCGAGATTGCCTATGCCGCTATTTCTTCCAAGACAGGCGAGGGTATCCCCGAACTCCTCGACCTCGTCCTGCTTGCTACCGACCTGCTCGAGCTCAGCGCAGACGTGTCAACGAGCGCGACAGGCTTCGTACTAGAGAGCACCCAAGACCCGAAGCGCGGCGCCTCAGCTACCCTGGTGGTGCGAGACGGCACCCTCACCCTCGACGGCTTCGTCGTCGCGGGCGACGCTTTTGCTCCTATACGCTTTATCGAGAACTTCCTCGGCAAGCGTGTAGAGGAGGCCGGCCCTGCCTCCCCGGTGCGCATCTCAGGCTTTAGTAAGCTGCCTGCAGCTGGATCGCTCTTCAGTATCGCCAAGACCAAGAAGGAGGCAGAGGCACTTGCGGCTAAGAACGCGACCGCGACTCCGCTCATTGCGCAGACGGCCGCCGTAGACGGCGTCGTAGAGCTACCCCTTATTGTGAAGACGGATGTCGCTGGCTCTATCGACGCTATTGAGCACGAGCTGAAGAAGGTCACCCACGAGCGCGCACGGGTGCGTATCGTCTTTTCGGGCGTGGGGAGCGTGGGCGAGGCAGACATCAAGACCGCGCACGCGACCGGCGGTACAGTCATCGCCTTTAACGTGGGCACCGACGCTATTGCTCGCGAGCTTTCCGAGCGCGACGCTATATCAATACTCCCGTTCTCTATCATTTACGAACTTTCTGAAAAAGTCGGCGAGCTCCTCGCCGCTATTGTGCCCCAGATCACCATCGACAAAGAGCTGGGCCGCGCCGTGGTGGTCAAGCCTTTTTCGAGCAGTGCCAAGAAGCAGGTACTCGGCGCACGCCACGTCTCGGGAGTGCTCACCGTAGGCGACCGCGTCAAGATTGTTCGCAACGGCGAGGAGATAGCGCGCGGCTCCATTGGCAACCTGCAGCAAGCCCGCGCTGACGTGAAGGAGATTAAGACTGAAGGGACCTTTGGTACTGAGATTGAGGCCAAGGTAGACGCGGCACCCAACGACGAGATTATCGCCTTTCTCGTTACCACCTCATGATCCACGACGTACCTAGACGTGCCGACCACCACAAGGAGCGCATCGCGGAGGTGATAGCGCGCGAGGCCGCCAACTTTATTGGCCGCGAGGCAGGGCCTGGCTCACTCATCACCGTGGTGCGCGCCCAGCTCATGAACCATGGCGAGCGGGTGATTGTCTTTGTAAGTATCTTCCCTGACACGCAGGCACGCCCCGCACTCGCCTTCCTCGAGCGACACCGCGAAGCGTTTTCCAATCATCTCAAGAAGCACGCGAAGCTCGGCCCCCTTCCGCGCATCGACTTCCTCCCCGACAATGGCGAGAGCGAGCTCTTTGGGGCAATTGCGCAGGACCCACTTCCTGAAGCTCCGCGCGCGTAGTATCATCAGAGACACTGGCCCGGTGGCGAAGTGGTAACGCTGGGGACTGCAAATCCTCGATGCGCGGGTTCAATTCCCGCCCGGGCCTCCAGTGCACAAGTATGCCGAGGTGGCGGAATGGTAGACGCACAGGACTTAAAATCCTGAGAGAGCCTAAAAACCCTCGTGTGGGTTCGAGTCCCACCCTCGGCACATAAACTATCGTTTGGTGCGCCTACCTGGGCTCGAACCAGGGACCGTCTCCTTAAGAGGGAGCTGCTCTACCAACTGAGCTATAGGCGCAAAATGTCGCACTGATGGTGCGTAAGTAAAATATAGCAGAATATAGTATTGTGTGAAGTATTGCCGGGGTGGCGAAATTGGTAGACGCACCAGCCTTAGGAGCTGGCCCCTCACAGGATGGAGGTTCGAGTCCTCTCCCCGGCACATTTGAGCGGAGCGAAATATGTGCCGGGGAAGCAAGCCGTAGGCTTGCGTGAGGACTCGAACGCCGGAGCGGGAACCAGCACAGCAGTGCTGGTCGCGAGGCGGTGCCTAGACCACGAGCGAGCGACGGCGAGAGAGTGAGTCGAAGGAGAGACTCCTCTCCCCGGCACAGCAACACGCCGCCACCGCAGAAGCGGGATTATACGGCCTATTTACACATACTTGACAAATCACCCTTTTGGGTGTATACTAGACGCATAGAGGTCCGACGGGCCTCAGGTTATTTGACAATCAAAATAGTGCAGGAGAAATGTTATGACGCCACTAATGAGTCGCGTAGTTGGGCTGGTGGTGGCCACGCTTGCGTGGCCAGTCATCGGCCTACTTGTGCAGTGGGTACTGTCTTCGGCAGTGCCCTTCGGTCACATTGGTGACGTGCTTGGTGTGGGGATCGGCACAGTCGTCGGCGGCATTGCCGCTTACAACTTGTACTTCACCCGTGTCGTTCACGTACCCATGAACTGGGTCGGTGTCGAGCGCCTGCTCGGCAGGGCCACAGGAACAGTCTATGGGGACGGTGACTTCTGGGTGCCGCCTCTCTTTAGTCTTCGCAACGTTCCGGGTCGCGACATCAGGATTACACTTCTGATGCCGCACGAGAAGATCAATACCCAGGACGGGTCGCTGGTCTACTTCGGCGTCGATGAGGGCGAGCCGGATAAACGCAATAGGATCCTGTACTCAATCGTTAACCCCGTAGCCTACATACCAGTCGAGAGCCCCGAGGACAATCTGCGTGAAGCGTATCTTGAGCAAGCCCGGATTTTCTTCAGTAAGGCTACGACGGCAGTAGGCGTCAAGAACGAGAAAACGCTTTTCAGCGACTTCGTCGTCCTTCCGCCGCTGAGAGTGTCCGGCGCAGCGAAGAAGCATGACGCCATGACGGAGCGGTTAGAGGAAACGACCTTCTCAGAGGAAGGCACGTTCCGCAGAGCTGCAGCGCAGAACGAAGGCGCCCGTCTGTTCCGGGATGAGGGAGTCGTGGAGATCATGAAGAATGCGGGCGAGTTCATTGAACACGCAGCGTCCTGGGGCATCGGCGACATCCACGCCTTCACGCCGAACGTCCGCGTGAATCCCGAAGCGGAAGCAGCGGCTTCGACCAAACAAGCAGAGAGGGAAAACGCAGAAAGTCTCAAGACACGGGCCGCAGCGGTGACAGCGGAGGCGCAAAGGATGCAGCGAGAGGCCAGGGTAACACCCGACCTTGCTGCAACCATGGTCTATGCTCTCAGCGATAAGGACGCTGAAGCACATATCGCTCACAACACGCAGAACTACCCGGGAATCCCGGAAGCACTGGTGAGCGTTGCCAAGGCGCTCATCGCTGCCTTCGACAACAAGGGGAACTCAAGTGAACGCAAATCCAAGTGAGAGAATCGTCAAGCAGGCCGGTAGCAACCGGTCTGTGGACGCCCCCAGGGTGGCAGTACCCGCGAGTACCCGCTCGTGGGTCATTGGCATCCTGGTCGTGATCGCTGTGATTCTGATCGGGTACCGTATCACGGCACTCACTTCGTCGGCTTCGCCGTCGAGCGTGAGCGCCGTGAGCGCCGCCGAGACGCACAAGCGCGTCCCGGCGACGGAGCCGGTGTTCCTGACGATGGCACCGGGTGGAGAGTCGGAGCACATTCCAGTGCCGCCCGACACGCACCCAGTGATGCATGGAGACGACTACGTTTTGCATGTCGTCTACCGTAGTGGGCGCGACTGTACGAGCGGATGTCCTGACGGACCTCTTCTCGCAACGTACGCGAAGAATCTGGACACGAGAAATCGAAACGTCGTGTCCCTGACGTTTGTCCCGAAAGGACAATGATCTTTCAAAGAAGGCCGCACGGTGGGAAACCGTGCGGCCTTACTCTTTTATATACCTAACTACTGCGAGATTTTCTGAACAGGATCGAGTCCAAACGTTGCAAGAGCAATGTTGAGAATACCGTACACACCGAAGATGATGGCGAAGCCCACTACGCCCCAGAGTATCGACTTGCGCCCTTGTTCGCGCTTGGTTGCGTCGCCAGCATGCGCAATGAGCTGGAATGCGCCCCAGACGAATACCACGAACGCCCCTGCCGAGAGCAGGAGTATCAGTGGGTTAATTATCTCCCTTACGACGTTCGCAAGAAATTCGTTGAGTACCGACATTCTCTCTTAGCCGCCAATCTCGACACCAGCGCTTGGAGTACCGCCCGCAGGCCCCGTATTATCGCCAAAGCCGACACTCCCCACGAGAATGTTGACCAAGCCCCAGATAGACACCATGACAAAGAAGCCTATGAGGCCGTAGAGCATGAGGTTCTTGCCCTCGTCCTTCACGTCCTCAGAGTTGGCACCCATGATAAACGTCTTGAATGCACCCCAGAGGAAGACAATGAACGCAACGGCGAAGAGCACCGGCACGATAACCCCGTTGATCGTATTGATGATAAACGAGCCTACGTCTGAGATGTTGTTAAGCGGAGCCGCGGAAGTAACCAGCGGGAGCGCAAGGAGCGTAGTGGCGGCAATTGAGAAAGCTTTTTTCATAATATAAATAAGTTGATAACATTGTAAGTATAGCCTCCCCGTCGATAGCCTGAAAGCGCGTGGCGGGCGCGGTGTGGATAGCTAAAGCGTCGGTGGCAGAGGCGCCGTGCCACCGGGGGCGAGATTGAAGGTGACCAGCACGATCCACACGAGCCCCCACACCGAGACGATAACCACGAACCCGATAATCCCCCACAGGACGAACTTCCGCCCTGTCTCGAGCTCGCTGTCGCTCTCGGCTCCCATGATGAAATACTTGTAGACACCGAAGAGGAAGAAGATAAAGGCGATAGAGATAAGCACGGGCACCAAAAGATCATTGATGATAAACATGAAGTCGTTGAAGTACCGCCCAATGTAGGCGAAGTTGATACCCCTCGGGGTCTGCGTTATCGCTCCTTCGCTCCCGTCAGAAGTCTCAGCCGTACCGCCACCCGCGTTGCGCCCTGCTGGAGAGTCTACCGAGCTCTTGTTCGGCGGTGTCTCACACTTCGTGCCACCGAGCGAGCGGTACGTACCAGCGGGACAAGCCGCCTTCTGTGGCGCTGGTGCTGGCGTCGAGCCCTGCGTCGTCCCGCCCGGTGTCTCACACGTGGTCCCATCAAGCGAGAGGTACTCCCCAATGTCGCATGGCGGACTCTTGGCCTGTGCATGGGGCGCAAGCACCAACAAGCATCCGAGCAATGCCGTGCTGGCAAGGAGCGTGGTAAAGCGATGGGACATATGCGCTAGTACGAACGTGGGTAGGCCGGTGCGTAGGTGCCTGAGAGGCCGAAGGTGTTCGCCACAATATTCACGAGGCCCCAGATGGAGATCATAATAGCGAAGGCGACAACCCCCCAGAGTACGAGACGATGCCCTTCGGACACCTTATCGGCATCACCCTTAGAAAAGATGTATGCCTGAGCGATGCCGTAAAGGAAGAAGATGAAGGCAACTGCGAAGAGTACGGGTACCAGCACGCTGTTGATGATGTAGAGAATCGTACCCGCGATGCCACAGATAGTGCTCGAACACCCGCCGCTAAAGCCGTTACCGCTCCCCCCGAAAGAGATACCCAAGAATGTATCCCCCGACCCACTGGTGCCTCCCACAATCGTGGTGGCGGCGAAGGTAGCTACGGGTAAGAGAAATATAGCGAGCAAGGTAACCGAGCGGGTAATTGATTTCATATAGGGTAAGTATGACATGCTAAGCCCCCGGCGTAATGCCAAGCGTGGATAACACTATCCGCACAAATGACCACACCGCGAGTATCGAGACCAGCCCAAAGAGGCCCCAGAGCATAAACTGGCGACCCTCCGCGAGACTCTTATCCTCGCCCCCATGGATGAAAAAGTAGCTAACCGCACCCCACAAGAATGCGAGGAAAGAGGCCGCAAGCAGCAGTGGGATAACATAGACATTAAAGACCCCCACTACACCCGTCGACCCACTCCCGACAAAGTCTGCAAAGGTCATATTAGCTTCCTATCGAGAGGGCCTTCACGGTGGCCTCGATACCAGCGGCGATGACCCGCGCGCCGAGCAATATGAGCGCGCCGACGACCGTCCCGAGCAACATATCGCGCGCCTTAGAGATCTCCCCTGGCTCGCCCTGAGCGGTGACAAACTTGAAGCCGACAAAGACCATCATCAGCACTACGACCACCGTACCGATACGGATAACGAAGTCGAGAATGCTGTTGAGAAACTGCTGCAGGCCGTTAGACCCCGTGGTACCGAGAGGGTTGATGAGCCTGACCTCAGCCGGAATGTTGTCTGGCCCCTGCTGAGGCGTCTGGCCCGGAACGTTGTTGGGGCCACTTGTAGAACCAGAAGGGCTGTTGTTGGGGCCTATCTGCGTCCCGCCGCTAGTGTTTTGCTGACACGGTCCAAGGTCTGGATCACACGTAGCAATCGATGACGAACCTTCGTTAGGATCTACTCGATAGTAGAGATTACCACTCGAGGTATCGACACAACGGAACGCCCCGGCTTTATCAGTCCCAAGGCGCGTAATAAGTCCCGAGCACTCCTGGAGAGTTGCTGCCTCAAAGGCGGTAGCGTCAGAAGTTCTGCAGGGTGTCGCCGTGGTACTGAGAATAGTACACATAGACTTCCACTGGCCTGTTGAGATGAGCCTTCCCTCGAGATCCCACGTCTTATTTGCCGCATTAGGAGGGGATTGAGTGCCCCAATAATCACCCGCGTATACGCTTGCGGGCACCAACAAAAAGAGCGCTACGAGTACTGACGCGAACGCTGCGGAGTTATTTTTTTTCATTGTTGTAATAGCAAGCTAAGCGCACCAGCGGCCTTGCTCAGCGCCGCGGCTGACTCGGAGCGACCGCTCACCACACTGCCAATCATAGTCGAGAATACCTGATCCGTCCCCGAGGCAAGGGGAGAAAGCCACCCCTCTGTGTAGAGGGCCGAGCTGTAGGCCACCGCGGCAAAGGGGTCAGACGGCAGAGCGGCGAGCGCGTTGCGCGTCGCGGGTGCGAGCCCGGTTGCCCGCGCCGCGATAGTCTGCTCAGCAGAGCTGCTGAGCGTTGCTGCGGCCACGTACGCGCCACTCGGGTTCTTTGCGCCCCGTGGGATCATAAAGGCATAGACCAGGCCGTAGGTTGCCTTTATCGTTGCGGTCGCTGGCTGCGGGAGCGGCGCAACATTGAAGCTAAGGTTTGGGTTTGCTGCGGCAAGCGTGCGCGCCTCTGACGCATAGCCTACGTAGAGCGCCAGATCCCCTGTTTGAAAGGCTTTCTGTGAGTCTGGCAGTGAGGCGTTCCAGGTGTACGAGACCTTCGAAGGGTCTGCGAACTGCGTATAGAACGAGAGCACGGCCTGTCCCGGAGGCGTCCCCGTAACCGCCTCCTCGCCAAGATTCGCACGCGCCAAACCGGTGGCCGAGTAGTTAATCATGGGCACGTTCGATTGCAAGAAGATCGCCGAGAGTATCGCGCGCGCATTGCGCACATTGTCGTAGGTGCCGAGCGCGATAAGCCCGCGAGTAATCTGGCGCGTCGGCGTGAGCTCGGCAATCTTGGGTACGAGGCCCGTTAGCGCATCCCAGGTAGCCGGGGGCCGAGCTATACCGCTCGAGGCGAGTATGTCGTTGTTCCAATACAACACGAGCGGGTCGACCAAGAAAGGCAGGCCGTAGTACCCTCTGCCATTTGGCTCGGCAAAGAGCGACCCCCCTTTGATAAAGCTGTCGGTAAAAGTTCTCTGAGAGAGCGTGCTCTCGGGGATAACCTCGATAAACCGTGCCATGCTGTAGAGCTGCTCGTGTGAGGCCAGTACCAGGTCTGGAGCCTGATCAGTGGCAATAGCGGCCGAGAGGTCGGTAGCGAGCGTGTCCGCACTCTTCTGTACATACTTAACGCTCTTCATACTACTGTCGAGCGTAGTCACCTCAGTGAGCGCGCTGTCGATCTGCCCCTTGGGCAGCGTGCCCCACACCAGCACGCTGCCCACCGAGTCCTCTGCTGCGCCGCCACCACTGTAGGTAGCAAAGACAAAGAGCCCCACGAGCGCGCCTGCGCCAAAGATGCCGATCAATATGCCCTGGAAGAGTGATATTTTCATAGTGCGGTTGCGGGTATGCTAAATATAACACCGTAATGGTGCGCACCTGCTACAAAGGACTTCTCTTTCGTAAAGCCTGCACTGAGAAAAAGTTCCTCAGCGTCTTTCTCGGGTACCACCTGTGCGGGCACAGGACCCATACCACCAAAGCTCCCTGACCAATCGATAACGATGAGCTTGCCACCCGGCTTGAGCACCCGCACAATCTCGCTAAGCAATCCAGGGCGGTTATCGATTTGAAAGAGCGTGTTCGCGAGTATCGCCGCGTCGAGCGACCGGTCGCGCAGGTGCGTACCGCCCAGCTTCTCTATGTCGCCCCACACCGTCTCAATGATGCTTTTGTGATGGTCGTGCGCATTGTTCTTGATGTGTTTCAAGACATCTTCTTGCACGTCTATCGCGTAGACCCGGCCCTCGTGCCCCACCACACCAGCCGCTGCGCGCGCGTAGTGCCCCGTACCCGCACCAAGGTCGGCCACGCGCATGCCCTCGCGTAGACCCATCTGCAACACATTCTCTGGTGGGTCGCTAAACGACGCGTTCATAGATATAAAATACCACGCGCACGAGCCAGCTCGTGCGCAATCAACAAAAAACTCGGGACCGGCTCCACCTTGGTGGAGCCGGTCCATGTGCGGGTGCGGTAGTCGAGCGACTAGCCGCACATCCCGGCGGGCACCTCCGGGAAGAAGTCCGACTCATCATCTACCTGGCCCATGTCGCCCGCCTGGAGCGACCTCAGGGCGGCGTCGACAACCTCCTCTACGTCCTGACCTCTGAAGTAGAGGTCACGTGCCGGAACGCTCAGATGGACGGGTTCGCCGACCCACTCGCCGTATTCCAGGCAAAATGGACCATGGTTGCTCAGCTCCGCAAACTTTTCGGTCAACGTCGACATGCACTTGCCTCCCACCGTGCCCCTCGGTGTTGGTAAGGATCAGGGACAGCCTTCATACTACCGCCGCCCAGCCGGCCTAGGCAAACCCAGGCCCTGTTTACAACGCGACCATCGAGGCGATAGAGTCGCCCTCGTAGAGCCGCATCACGCGCACGCCCTGGGTAGCACGCGAGAGGAGCGAGATAGTCGAGACCGGGGTGCGTATCACCTGCCCCTTCTTCGAGATCACCACCACCTCCTCTTCCCCTTCTTCGCGGTTGAAGACTACCTTCGCACCGATAATCTCGCCGGTCTTAGGGGTTACCTCGGCAGTCTTGATACCCGAGCCGCCACGGCCCTGCACCTTGTATTCAGATATTGCGGTGCGCTTGCCGTAGCCCTTGCTCATAATCACCAGGAGCGAGGCCTCCTTCTCTTGCAATGCGGGAATTACTTCGGCCGAGACTACGCGGTCGCCCTTCTTCACACTCATGCCGCGCACACCGCCAGCGGTGCGGCCCATCTCACGCACATCTTCAGTATCAAATCGTATCGACTGCCCCTTTGCGGTCACAATAGAGACCGTGTCACCCTCGCTAGCCAGGTTAGCAGAGACGAGCTTGTCGCCCTTCTGGAGACTGATCGCAATAATCCCCGAGCGACGCACGTCGGCAAACGACTTTGCGGAAACCCTCTTGACCACGCCCTGCTCGGTGACAAAGGCCACCGACGAAGCGTCGAGCGCCGCACCCTTGGGCACCGGCAATATCGAGGTCACATTCTCGTCGCCCGCGAGGGAGAGGAAGTTCATGATGCTCTTGCCCTTGGTGGCACGCTTGCCTTCTGGGATCTCGTACATCTTGAGCTGGTACGCCTTACCGAGGTCGGTAAAGAAGAGCAGGTCGCTGTGCGCGCTCGTCACGAGGAAGTGCGTCACAATGTCCTCTTCCTTGGTTGCAATATCGACCACGCCCACGCCACCTCGCTTCTGGCTCTTGTACTCATTTGGGTTCGTACGCTTCACGTACCCTCCCTGCGTGAGCAGCAGCATTGACTCCTCGTCGGGCACCAGGTCCTCTACCGAGATGTTCTGCACGCCGCCTTTCACAATGCGCGTACGGCGGTCATCGCCGTACTTCTCTGCAAGCTCAAGAAGCTCTTTGCGCACCACCGCGAGTATCGTCTTCGCGGACGAGAGGATGTCCTTAAGCTTCTTAATCAGTGTCTGCACCTCATCGAGCTCATCCTCAAGCTTCTTGCGCTCGAGGCCCGCGAGCTTACTGAGACGCATCTCGAGTATGGCAGCAGCCTGGAGAATAGAGAACCCAAACTTCTTCTGCAGCGCGGCCGAGGCGCTCGGCACATCGGCCGCCTTTTTGATTATCGCGATGACCTCGTCGATGTGGTCGAGCGCCTTACAGAGGCCCAGCAATATGTGCTCGCGGGCCTCAGCCTGGCGGAGGTCGTACTCGGTGCGACGCTTTACCACCTCTTGGCGGTGGGCAATAAAATGCGCGAGCATGCCCTGGAGCGAAAGTGTCTCGGGTACGCCGTCCACGAGCGCGAGCATGTTGTAGTGGAAGGTACTCTCGAGCTCAGTATGCTTGTAGATAGCATTCAAAACGGCCTGCGGGTGCGCGGTGCCCTTAAGCTCTACCACTACGCGCACGTCCGAGGTTGATTCGTCGCGCAAGTCGCGAATGCCCTCAATCTTCTTGTCCTGCACGAGCTCGGCAATACGGGTAATCAGCTCACTCTTGTTGATGCGGTATGGGATAGAGGTGATTACAATCTTCGAGTCTTTCTTGCCGTCGTCTACTATCTCGGCTTCGCCGCGCACCACCACCGGCCCACGCCCGGTACTGTAGGCGTGCCTAATGTCGGCCTGATTGAAGGCCACGGCGCCGAGCGGGAAGTCAGGCCCCTTCACAAAGCCGAGCAAGTCTTCAGTGGTTGCGTCTGGGTTGTCTATGAGGTGCACGGTCGCATCCACCACTTCGCGCAGGTTGTGCGGAGGTATGCTTGTGGCCATACCCACCGCGATACCGAGCGTACCGTTGAGTAGCAGGTTTGGGAGTGCCGCTGGAAGCACGCTTGGCTCCTCGCGTGTCGCGTCATAGTTAGGGTTCCATGCCACAGTCTCCTTCTCGAGATCAGCAAGGAGCGACTCAGAGATGCGCGACATCTTGGCCTCGGTATAACGCATGGCCGCAGGCGAGTCGCCGTCGATAGAGCCGAAGTTACCCTGACCGAGTACGAGTGGGTATCGGTGTGAGAAGTCTTGGGCCATCTTGGCCATAGAGTCGTACACGGCTGTGTCGCCGTGCGGGTGATACTTACCCAGCACCTCGCCCACCACGGTGGCACTCTTACGAAACTTCGCACCCGGTACGAGCCCCATGTCCTTCATGGCATAGAGGATGCGGCGGTGCACCGGCTTCAAGCCGTCTCGCACATCGGGAAGTGCGCGGCCCGTGATAACCGTCATGGCGTAGTCGATATACGACTGACGCATCTCGGCGACAATCGGCTGGATGATGACGTTCGCCGCAACAGGTGCCGCCGCCTCAGGTTGTTCTGTGTTTACTTTCCCGCGTGCCATGATGTTCTATTTAAAAAGGTATGGTGGTCTGCTCCCGAGGCGCCACTGGCGCTGAAGTGGTCGCAATATTTACAATCTCGATACGTGCAGGACCAGAGGCGTCTCGCTGCCTCGCGGCAGCGGCACCCGCAAGATTCTGCTCAGGACCTTCGGTGACGGTCGTAATCGCAGGACCCTGTGCAGTGCTCTCCGCAAACGTACTCCCCTGTATCGCGAAGGCGTTTGTGGAGAGCGAGACGCCGAGCCACAGCACCGCGACGAGGCTCGTGACCCCGCCAGCAACACCTAAGGCAACCTTACGGCGCACATGGTGCGGTTTGGTCTTGAGATGCTCAACGTGATCGGCAATTTTTTTCATAGCTACTTATTGGGAGTTATCACAATTATACTCCCATCTTTGCCCGCCAGGTCCTTCTTCTTGAGGGTCAGCTTGTCGACCTTCTCGCTACCATTGCCTCCAGCCTTTAGGAAGGTCTCAAGCGCCTTGTCCTGCCCGAGCCCGCTCCAGTGCATCGGGATGATTATTTTCGGCTCAAGCGAGACAGCAAGCTCGTGTGCAGCAGCTGGGCTCAAAACACCGTCGCCACCCACCGGTACGAAGAGCACATCGATGTCCTCGATATTCTCACGCGCCTCTTTCGGCAGGTCTGCATCGTTAAGCGCGCCGAGGTGCACGAGCGTCATGTCTTCGATGTTGACCGAGTAGATCGTGTTTACCGCTCGCTCCTCGCCCTTCTTAAGGCCGTATTCGCTGTTAGAGAGAAACCCTTGCACGACAATCCCTTGTCGCTCATATTCGCCGGGACCCGTGATAGCGAATGGCACCTTTTCACCATAAGTAACCTCACTCACGCCATTCATGTCGGCGTGATTGCGCGAGGCGAGAGCGATATCGGCACCAAAGCGCACACCAGGGAGCGTCGCGCCTTTACCGATTGGGTCGAACACAAGGGTCAAATCCCCGAGCGTTACTTTGAAGCATTGCCCACCGTGATGCGTGATAACCATTGCGTATATTGTAGCACAAAACTCCTTCTCTTTCAGGCACATTCAGCCTCAAATCCCCTCCCCGGTTGGGATTGACATATAGGCTCGATAGATGCTACAATAACAAACAGAAGGACGTCCAGAATTTCAACCGCGGACGCAACTTTAAAGGGGAAACTTTATGCCACTACATATTGGATTCGTCAGTGTGGACGGTGGACAGCCGGGTGCAGCTGTCACCAATGCCCGCTCAGCCACAGAAATGCAGGCGAGTATCGAATTCGCCCGCGGATGCGACGGTCGTGAAAAGGTCGTCTCGTTCGTGATCGTCGAAGGTGTGGCTGCCAATCTGCTCTCGGCTCTCGTGGGTACGGAGCTGATGGCGGACCTCGAGAACTTCCTCACCGAAGTGCACAACGCCTGAGCAGAAATCTGGGCGAAACTAAGGCGAGACCGCAGTGCACCAAGGGCCACATACCGAAAGGTTGTGGCTCTTTTACTTTTTATACTTACTTGCTATAGTCAGTCTGTTGCGTGCAGGCATTAGTTGAGGAATAACCCTCCTGAGCGTTTATCCTGAGTAAATCGAAGGAAAAGCGAAGGACACCCTCGGCGAATCCAGCACTGCTTATATATAATGACTGACGAGAAAACAGCTGAGAAAGCTGCTCCCTTGCCAACAATCCACCTAGACGCAGGCCACCCGATGGAGGCCCTTGTCGACTCTATCCAGACGCCTCCGGCGCTTGGTGACCTTGTAGAGGGCTCTATTATTGCCATGAACCGCGGACGGGTCTACATCGACCTACCACCCTTTGGTACGGGCATCATCTACGGTCGCGAATACCTCAACGCTGCCGACGTACTCCGTAAGGCCAACCCTGGCGACGCAGTGAGCGCAAAAGTTATCGACCCAGCAGGTCGCGACGGCTACATCGAGCTCTCTCTTAAGGAGGCTCGCCAAGCTGCTATCTGGGGCGAAGCTGAGAAGGCTATTCTCTCTCAGACGCTCTACACCCTCACCGTGGAGGAGGCCAACAAGGGCGGCCTTATCCTCACGTGGCAGGGCATCGCAGGCTTCCTCCCTGCCTCACAGCTCTCTAAGGAGCACTATCCACGCGTGCCAGAGGGCGACAAGGAGAAGATCCTTGGCGAGCTCAACCGCTTGGTCGGTCACCCGGTCTCTGTGCGCATCATCACTGCCGACGCGAAGGAGAGTAAGCTTATCTTCTCTGAGCGCACTGAGAACGAGGCCGAGGAGAAGGCTTCTCTCATCGACAAGTACCAGACGGGCGATGTTGTAAACGGCGAGGTCACGGGTGTCGTAGACTTCGGTGTCTTTGTGAAGCTCGAGCAGGGCTTGGAGGGCCTCGTGCACATCAGCGAGCTCGACTGGGGCCTCGTTGAAGACCCGCACGCGCTCTACAACGTAGGCGACAAGGTGCAGGTCAAGGTTATCGAGATCAAGGAGGGCAAGATCTCGCTCTCTATTAAGGTACTCAAGGAGAACCCTTGGCACACTGCCGGTGAGCGCTACAAGAAGGAGATGGAGGTGCCGGGCATCATCATCAAGTACAACAAGCACGGCGCGCTCGCTTCTATCGAAGAGGGTGTTGCTGGCCTCGTACACGTGAGCGAGTTCACCTCGCCTGCACAGCTCCGCGAGACACTTGAG
>Ga0172380_10001144_pt1 | contig 46934 bp, 42 predicted proteins | sample Leawe162metaG_FD_119747 | JGI IMG/M metagenome (GOLD analysis project Ga0172380, IMG submission 119747) | Leachate microbial communities from a municipal landfill in Southern Ontario, Canada - Leachate well 162 metaG | ecosystem: Engineered > Solid waste > Landfill > Unclassified | place... | reverse complement strand
CGAACAATTTCCTCCGCCAACTCTTTTGGAAAGTGCGTTGGATTTTTGGCATTCGATCCCTCCAAGCAATGTGCACAACCAGTGTTGCACATTGAAGTCAGTGACAGGCTTATGCCAATAAGATTATTCTCCGTAATATTTTCCTGAGACATGACGCCCCTCCTTGCTAAGGTTTAGATTGTTAAAGAAAATCCCATTTTTGTTTTCAAAGAAGAATAGCAGGAAAAGACTACTAAGTCAATCAAAGTAAAACAAAAAAAAAAACGAGCAGACTCTCTGTTGAGTGTCCGCTCGCTTATGTACTATGCGCCATGCTATTTTTATCATGCCAATGCAATTCCCCGTTCAGCAACAATTTGCTGACAAAAATTGCAAACATCAAATGTCCCCCAGTCAAACATCCGCCGATCAAGCAAAATTGCTCGCATAAATCCCTCAGCAAAGACATCTTTTCTCCGAGTAATATCTGACAGGGAATCTATGCCGATTGTTCCCAGTCGCATATGCTCCACTGCTGGACAAGAACATTCCGGATATACATCCCCATTTGTTCGCACAGATAAGTGTGCACCCCAATCGTTGTGGATGCCCATAATACCGCACACAAATTTTGACCATGGGTCCTGAGCAATATTTTTACCCCGACCGATTTTCTCAAGCGAAATTGGTTGAATTTCCAACAACACACCCCCTTGCTTGGTTTTTATAACGCACCAATGCGGCATAAGCGAAGCCTCCACTGCCACTTGCGGGGACACTTCAAATTTCTGAAGCATTTCTTGAATCCACGGAAAATATCTTTCTCGATCAGTCTTATGCCAGCCAACTGGAAGCATATAGCAATGCGTTGCATCTAAATTTTTAGCTGCCGCACAAATAGCCTGTTCAATGCTTCCCCAAGTTTCATGTCGATTATCCAATGACATGCAAGTTCTTACCGTAAAAAATCGCTTGCTTTTACTTGCCGCCATTAACTCAATACTATTGGTTAAGCGCTCCGGAAAGCTAGGATGAAACAAATTAAAACTTTGTTCAACCTGAAGATTTTTCCCATATGGCCGTTCCAATAGGGCTTCAAATTGTGATTTTCTAAATCCATCCGCCTGGATAAATCCGGAAGTTATCATCGTCATAAATCGCGTGTTTTTATATCCTCCGAAAACATCAGCGATTCCCAAAAGCTCTGGCGCCATAAGTGGCTCACCATTTCCCGTAAACAAGATTCCAAAATCCACCTTTTCCCGCTTCACATCCTTCACAATCTCCTGCGCTAATTCACGCGTAAAATGAGTGGGATTTTTCATATTGCAATTGTCGCAACAGTGCGCACAACCCGTGTCGCAAACCGAAGTCGGAAATAAGCTCATGCCCACATTCCGCATTCTTCCCGGTCTTCTCAAAAATAATTTCTGCAATATTCCTGCTAGCATGTCGCCCTCCCTCTCTTCGAATGTTAAGGTCCACGTTGTTTTTGTTTTCAAGGAAGGATAGCAAGAAAAGACTACCAAGTCAATCAACGTAGGGAAAATAAAAACGGGCAGACTCTCTGTTGAGTGTCCGCCCGTTTGCGCTATGCGCCGAAATAAAAAATTACCCATCAATCTCGCCTGAACCCAGTGGTTCAATTAGCATGAAGTCAGGAAGTCCCCTTGAATGATCCATCAAAGCTGTTTCCACCGCATGACCAATATGATGGCGTCTGGGTCGGGGATTTAGCTTGCCAACTGCTACGCCCCACTCATCCAAATTCAAATAAGCATCCGGCCGGATACGTTTTCCGCCCTCCGCCAAAAGAATAACTTCTGTCGCAAAGCTAACTGGGATTGTCCCGCCTTCTCCGTCTGGGCCAAGGCCAATTGGCGCAACAGCAAACAAAATCCATTTCTCCATATTGCCCTGAAAATTTTCAACAAGCCCGGCATGAAATTCACTTTCTTGGGGAAAATCTTTCAGCTGACCAAGAAACATTACGCGAAAATGCCACGGATCAGCGGCCAATTTATCATTGATTGCATCCAAAGTAAAACAAAGATGAAAATCATATAATTCTTTCTTTGTCATAGAATACCAATGGACGGCAATAACCCCACTGTCAATCACATGCAGTAACGGAATCTCCGCTATAAGTCCTTTACCACTGACTAATTTCAATAAATCTTTTTCCAAAAAATATTGCGCCATCTTTGCGTTCATAACTTCTCCTTTTACACAATTAGATTAGAAAAAATAGTTGCGCCCTGTGCGCCCATAAATCACCCAGAGATTGTCCACCTAAATGAATCCGCGCCCACTTTGATAACAAATGGTTCGCCTCTTAACAACTTAGTCGCTAATGAATATAGCCGATCTGAATTTAAATCATTCGCTTTCTGAAATGTTTTGTCAGCCTTTTCATTTTCATTAGCACGTGCAACAGAAATTGTTCGTCCACCCCAAATTTGATACTGCACCGGTCCATTCATCTCAGGAGCTATGCCTGCCTCAATGACGCCAGTAACTTCTCGAATGCCTCCCAGCTTTTTCATATGCAAGCCCTCTCTGAATTTAAAATTGTTAAGGAAAAGTCTAATTTTTGTTTTCAACACAGGATAACAAAAAACTGCTTCAAAGTCAATTAAAAACAAAAATGAGCGGGCACCTATTGGCACCCGCCTCAAATAGCATAACAAATTGCAAAATTTTAATCCTCGCTATATCCGATATTATTCCTAAAATTTTCAATCGCTTTTTTGATATATGGAATCGTGTTGGCCGGCAAATTATTCATATCAAACCAACTCAAATCATCACACTTCTCCGGCTTCATGTTTTTAATTCCTCCTGCCCACTTTTCCGCCGTCAAAAAAACACTAATTCTTCCCGATGAAATCCGTTGCATGATATGTGCCACCGCAACATCTTTCAATTGAATTTCAATCCCCGCTTCTTCTTTAGCCTCGCGAACGATTGCCTCGCGAAAAGACTCGCCTGCATCCACATGCCCCGCGACCAGACTATAGCTTCCATCTTCATAGCCAGTATTAAATCGGCGCAACATTAAAATCTTTCCATCTCTAATAAGCACAAGATATGCCGCCGCCATAAATTTAAATCTTTCTTCTCCCATATTCCAATTGTAGCATAAAAAAATTCAGGCGGACTCCTCACTAAGAAGCCCGCCCGTCGCCAATATCCGATCATCACATTTCTTGCGAAAAAACCCTTTGAAACATTTCATCAATCGCACTCTCCTTCATTTCCTTAAGTGCACAATAATGCCGCACCCCTAAAGTTACAAATACCCCGATGACAAATCCCCAAAATAAAGCAGTCGGATTGGTCAACGCTCCTGCCCTGTCTTTATTGTCCAGGACAATAACTGCCACCGCCACCATGGCTATTGATGCAATCCCAACAGCAGCATGCTTCAAGGCTTCTCTATTCATGCGAATACTCCCATTGTTTTGAGCTCTCAACACAAGGCTCTTTCATCAAAGAACATCCCTTGCCAGAAATTTATTTATACTCTTCCTATATATTCCTGTCAATATCCACAATTTTTCAGTTCTGAATTGTTTCATTATTGTAGCATAAAATAAAAACAAGGCGGAGCACTTTAATAAGTGTCCGCCTGTTTGCGCTCTATGCGCTATATCATTAAATTACCTACGATAGTCCTTTAACGGGACTAGATAATCCCTGAATCGATTAATCATAAATCGAAGATCTTCGGTGAATCGCTCAGGTTCTTTCCTCATGAGTGATTCAAGCTCATCTAAGCTAAAGGTTTCTACACCTGTAGATTCACCGTCTTTAAAACGAAGTGACCCATTATAATAGCCAACATAGAAAGAGGTGATGAGCGGTTGGTTTATGGAACTTCCATCTGCCGACTGACGTATAGACATATTACGATTCATCTGTTCAATTTTCTGCATGATGCCTATCACACTCAAATCAATGTCATCTCGCACCGCCTCAAAATCAGCATCAGCTAAAACCATACCAGGAATGGCAAGCTCCTCTTGACATTCCATGATGGCCGCCATATCAGCCGAATAGCCCGCTTTGACATGACCGCCCACGGTTTTGTCATACAAGCCCGAGTTGTCCCGTTTTTTATGACTACGCTTTTGGATATATATCCGCCCATCCGATGTCATAAGCAAAAAACGCACCACACGCACCTGCCGAGTAATTCTGTTTGTTTGCTTATATTCCTTGCGTATCTCCGCATAAAATTCATTCCTTTCTTGCCGACCGATAGAAATACCGTCAAGACCAAATATCTCCAATATTTCAGGTTTTTTCTCTTTCATCACCAATCCTCCGTTTTGATTTGTTTGACAAGCTGTTTAATTAAGATAACTGTTCCATCCGTAAACAGACAGGATGTTCAATCTTTTCTTGCCATTATGCCAAAGCACTGCCACTGCGAGTGCTCCATTTCCAATAATGCCACTCACTATTGGATGAACTAACTGATAGGCCGATCCGGTTTTCCAATCTACAAGAATTGCCATCACCATAGCAACATAACATAATGTTGCAAGTATCCAGGTTGATGACTTTTCTTTTGCATGACCATACAACACACCATTAACTGCTGGGTAGAAAGAAAGCAACATAACTCCCTGCAAAATAAGATTTGCAACTACAGCATTTCCAGTTGATTTCCAGATAACCACGATGATCATAGCGGCGCCTGCGCACGTTACGTCTACCCATCTGAGCTTAGTGAATTTACCTCTCGCAAGCGCGTAGAAAAAAATTCCCGAAAGTCCAACTGCTGATATAACTGTAATGCTTGTTTTGAAATTATCCTGATGCACAACTGTAAAATAAGAAAAACAGTTTATAATTGCAACCGTTGAACGAATAAAGAAAGTTGCGGGATTAGGAGTGACCCCATTCGCAATCATATTCTTCACATACAACACGATTGCTAAAACAAGTAACACAACAGCAGTAAACAACAACGCGTCTTTCATGACATAACCCCTTTGGTTGATTTTAATTGTTCATGTACTAGATTTTCTATTCTAGCACATTTCAGCCAAAAAGTCAATGCCACAACCAAAAAAGCCCCCTATTTAGGGCATCTCGTCAGTCACGTTAGCTATTTTCAACCGTACGATTTTATCGTACAACTTACTTTAAATTTACCACTCAAATCCAATCTAACATCATTTTAAAACCGTGGCATTTTGTCACGGTTTCATTTCTACCCTCTTTTTTATCTATTTCTAAATATTCCTAACTTCCAACAAACTTTGCTCGTGAAACTTGACCGCACAACCCGCAAATTTAACTTCCAATTCTGGATTATTCTGCCTATCATAAGCATCCAAATCAAAATCGATATTACTGTGCTTTTCACGAAATTCAGGCAATGTTGTTTTAATAACAAACTCGGCATGCTCTAAACCATCTTTGTGTTTATTGTTTTTCTTAGGCGCCAACACCTCAAAACCTGCGATTGAAAATCTGTCATATATCAAGGGGGCTTTTAAACGACAAACCAAAATAAAACGTCCATTAAACACACTGCTATCATGAGCCTCCGCGAAAGCAAGCAATTCATTTTTTATCTCCTCATATCCTTCAATAGTTTCCGTTCGATATGCAATATGATCTAATTCCTTGAACTCATCGTTAGAAAATCCAGCCTTTTTCAAATTATCAAAAACCCCATCCAAAAAGATTTTATAATCCCCAATAACATTTTCAATATTCATAAATTTATTTTACGATTCAAGTTTTTTAATTTTCGTAATTTTCACCACGATTGCACTGTTTATTTTATAGTTAGTTTATTATCTTCATTAAAGCAAAGAATGTTTAAAAGTGCAAAACAAAAAAGCACTTACCGAAATCATTGTCGGTAAGTGCCTTTCAAGAAGCTACTACATCATTCTTTGTTGCCTAAAATATTATGGCTGGCTCATTGTGTCGAGCAAGATATCGCAAAAGCATCTCACACGCCAGCCAAAAAGCGAAGAACAACATAAACGCTGAACCAAAAACCACCGCTTGACGGAAAAAACTGGCTCCATCAAGTGATTTTGCACTACAAAGTCCGTGCTGTTCCAGTAAACCCCAGCCCGCCATGAAAATACAATAAGCAGAGCCAGCACTAAAGGAAAACGATAGTCCATCCACTGACGGGTTATCAGACCTCTTCTCTAGGTATATCCGATATTGACCAACTACCTCGCGACTACCAACCCATATCCATAAAACACCAAATGCGATTATAACAATGAAAAGCCATAAAGGTAATATCATATTATTCCTCCTCAAAATTTAAAGTACTCTTAAAATCACAAATGTGATTCGTTTATTTATTGCACAAATACTATAGCATTTAGCACTAAAAGTCAATTTCTAGCACAAAATAAAAACGAGGCGGAGCACTTCACTGAGTGTCCGCCCGTTTACGCTTCATGCGCCAATAACATTAGCCAAATCCAACTAAGCACGCACTCACGCTTCGAGCCAAATCTGCGACCCTACGCATTAATCGTTTTGCCCAATCCATAGTAGCCACCCGATAAATCAAGGCTACTATCAGCACTGGAAGCCAAAGAATGGCAAAGCCTGTGAAAAAACAAACAACGAGACACAAAACTGCCGGATCTTCCTTGATTTCTTCCGAAAAATTCCGCCATACCGTCTTAATATTTTTCTCCCCTTGAGACAAAAATAACCACAGCGCCACAAAACTCATGCTTACTCCAAAAATGGTATACCATTGTTCCCTAAAAGAATCCATTACTATCCCAGTCATGCCGATACCCCCGTTGATATTGTTTATTATTTTCCCCAATTAAAAAATCGGGAGTTTCAAACTAAAAGTACATTAAGCCATTATACGTGTCTTATGTTGCAATTGTCAATAATATACCCACCGTCCATTCTTAATACAAATGGGCAGTTCGCGTGATTCAACTATGAAATTTTCTGTTTCGTAAATATTTGCCATATTTTTAAATCTAGAAATAAATACATTTTAAAAATCCAATATCTCGTCAGAAATTATTCTACGATTTTATTATTTTTTAATATCAGCCATGGCCATTTCCTTAGTGACGGCTCTTGCAATTTTCTTTCTCATTTTACTTCTTTTAATTCTTGCTGCCATCGATAAAATTGTTAAAATAATTACAGAAAGTATAGGATATAAAGAAAATGACACAAAAGAGACCGCAATGGAAAACCCCAATAATCCCTTAACGAAAGTATCCGAATAAATTGCTCTTTCATATTCATTTCTTAAGTAGCTATTTTTTTGTATAAAGCACTCTATTTCATGACTTATATTATTTAAATCTAAGGGAATTGAATACTTTTCCTTATTGGCAATACCTAAAAACTCTCTATAAGTTGATTTTATTGCATCACACAAATCGCTCCTAAATAAAAGATACCAAAAATCCAACCATATATTCGCAATAATCGCTAAAACTCTTCCAACCGTGTAAGACAAAAACAAAAAGAACACTAGTTTTCCAAAATCACTTATATATTTAAAATTAGGGATAGCTTCCGCATTTGGCTTATAATAAAAATTTAAAAATAGGATAAAATTAACACCCATCAAAAGAAATATAATATCCTTAAAAAGGTGCGGTATTTTTATATAATCAGTTATTTTATTGCTTTCCATATTCTTAACTTAAAAAATAAATCTATTTCACAAATTTATCAACAAAAACTCCTGGGAATTCCTGCTCATCTGCGAAAACATATCCATAGCTTCCAATTTTTTTAGCAATTAAGTCATCTGGATCTCTCCACGAATGATAAACAACCCACACATTTGTATAATTTTTTGGTAAAAATTCATCAAGTTCTTCAATATTGTTTTCATCAACGTCTTCATTTATCTCCTCTGAAACTTTTGGAAATGGGACTTTCATAAGATCCGTTCTATCCGAATAATAATTAAATCCATTACCAAGTGCAAACCCAGCGTTAAATATTACTAAATCATTAGGATTAGCTTGTTGATCAATAAGTTTTGCGGTATTCCTCCAATCTGCATTATCGGGACTTTTATAAAAATCATTAATCGCTAAACACGATAATACAATAACCCACAATGCCAAATTAATCTTAAGCGTCTTAGATTTAATTAAATCTATAGAATATGCAATAAGTATATAAAAAATTGCCGATGCAAAAATTATATATCGTGGTCTAATCGATGGAAAAATAATGATTGAAATAAGCAGAGGAATTGCAATGATAAATACAAATGCCAAAGATAAAAAAATTGTCTTTTCGTTTCTAATTTTCTTCCAAAATATCGGCGCAACAGCAAGCGGAAAAAACAGAAACAATAAAACATAATTTCCCGAAAATAATTTCAATATCTCAAGTGGACTTGGAATAGTAAGCCATGAGTTTGGCCTCTCTATTATTTGACGAATAACTACTGGCACCCAAGGCAAGAATAATATCAATGATGCAATAATTGAATAAAACACTCTTGATACCGCCAGATTTTGATTATCATGCAAATTTTTTAATTTATAATAACGAAATACTAACCACAAAATTTCAAATAAAACTAAAAGACTTCCGTAGAGATGTGTATACAGGAGTAATGTATTTACAAGAACTAACCCAAATAAGTATTTCTCATTTTTTATATCTTCAAATTTATCTAATATTTTTAAAAACAAATAGACCGATAAAAGCGATAAAAATAGCAATAATGTATACATCCTAGCGTCTTGTGAATATTGAATATTATAACTACTGATCGACATCAGAAATGCACTTGTACTTCCAACTCTTTTATTAAATATAGAGCTGCTAAGAACATATGTGAGCCAAATTGATGCAACCCCGAAAAGAACTGAAAATCCACGCAACGCATATTCGGAATTGCCGAACACATCTACCCACATATGCAGCGTAAAAAAATAAAATGGAGGATGAACATCTCGTATACTTTCTTTCACGATATCCACAAAACCTAATCCAGCTAGTCTTTCTGAAAAAGCCTCATCACAAGAAAGATTCCAGTTTTCAATATTATGCAATCGCAAAAATAGTCCAACCAAAAGAATGACTGCTAGAATAATTGATATTTTTGTAAGCTTATATCCAAATAAATTTATCATACTTCAAAACTAACACTTTTCCGTACAAAATAAAAAGGATAACTGTGGATAACTTTTTAAAAATGCAAAAAAACTAGCAAAAAACGCTATTTGACTACTAGATAATGAATTTATTGATTATGTTATAATTACCTAATGGATGAGATATATTAAAACTCTCGCCCATCAGATAGGGCGCCCAAATTTCTATAGAAAGTCTGTATAATTATTAAAAAATTGTACTATGACCGAAATACCCGATGCTGTATACAACCTAGGTGCATTTTGTTTTTTCCCTAAAAAGGACAACGACAAAAATGTTCTAATGGTTAAAGAAGAAATAAAAAAGGCCCCTCTGATCAAAGAAATGGCCTAATTTATTCCAATCATAATCCTTTGCGCGCGCAAAGGATTATTTTTTTATTCAATTTCTATATCAAACTTGACAATGCATTATCGGATAACCTCAGTAGCATATCTCTTGTCAAGTTCCTTACAATAATAGCACGAATTATACCATATTAAAAACTATGCGCGTTGGGGATAACTCAAATAGCAAAAAAGCGGGAATAAATCCCGCTTTTTTGTTAACCTTAAACCGAATCTACTTCTTGTCTTCTGGTTTTTCGGTTTCCGCTTCTTTCGTCGCGTCACCTTCTTTTGGAGCTTCGCTTCCTGGAGCTGGTTGCTCTGGTTGCGCGGCTTTGTAAAGTTCTTCGCCAATCTTTTGCGCTTCGAGGGAAAGTTCTTCAGTCGCCTTCTTGATAGCTTCGAAATCTTCACCATCCTTCACTTTCTTCAAGGCTTCAACTTTTTCTTGGACTGGTTTTTTCTTGTCTTCAGAAATTTTGTCGCCTGCATCACGAAGTGCTTTTTCAGTTGTAAAGATTAAAGTGTCGGCCATATTTTTCGTTTCCACATTTTCTCTTTTCTTCTTATCCTCTTCCGCATGTGCTTCCGCGTCTTTCTTCATCTTTTCAATTTCATCTTTAGAAAGTCCAGTAGAAGCTTCGATTCTGATTGACTGTTCTTTGCCAGTCGCTTTGTCTTTCGCTTTCACAGAAAGAACTCCGTTGGCGTTAATGTCAAAAGAAACTTCAACTTGCGGAATGCCGCGTGGAGCTGGTGGAATACCATCCAAAATAAATCTTCCAAGAGTCTTGTTGTCCGCTGCCATTTCACGCTCTCCTTGCAAGACATGAATTTCTACAGAAGGTTGATTGTCAGCTGCAGTTGAAAACACTTGCGATTTTGTTGCAGGGATTGTGGTGTTTCGATCAATCAAAGGAGTTCGAATTCCACCCATTGTTTCAATTCCAAGAGTCAATGGAGTTACATCGAGCAGAAGAACATCCTTCACATCTCCTTGTAAAACTCCACCTTGAATTGCTGCTCCAAGAGCCACAACTTCATCTGGGTTCACAGAGATGTTTGGTTTCTTGCCAAAGAATTTTTCTACTACTTGTAATACTAATGGCATTCTCGTCATTCCTCCCACCAACACCACTTCATTAATGTCAGCTACGGTTAGTTTTGCATCCGCCAAAGCTTTCTTGGTTGGTTCTAAAGTTTTTTGCACAAGGTCACCTACTAGTTCTTCCAATTTTGCGCGGGTCAATTTCATCACTAAATGTTTTGGACCATTCGCATCGGCTGTGATGAACGGTTGATTGATTTCAGTTTCCACAGCAGTGGAAAGTTCAATCTTCGCTTTCTCAGCTGACTCCTTGATTCTTTGTAATGCCAAAGGATCTTTGCTCAAATCAACTCCTTCTTGTCTTTTAAATTCATCAATAATCCAGTGAATCAAAACTTGGTCAAAGTCATCTCCTCCAAGATGCGTGTCACCATTGGTGGATTTCACTTCTACTGTGTCTTCCGAAACTTCAAGAATGGAAATATCAAAAGTTCCTCCTCCAAGGTCATAGACCGCAATTTTTTCATCTTTCTTCTTATTAAAACCGTATGCCAAAGCAGCCGCGGTTGGTTCGTTGATGATTCGAAGAACCTTTAGCCCAGCAATTTCTCCCGCTTCGATTGTCGCCTTTCTTTGTGAGTCATCGAAATAGGCTGGCACAGTAATCACCGCTTCAGTGATTGATTGTCCAAGCTTTTCTTCCGCATCCGCTTTCATCTTGGAAAGCACCATGGCCGAAATTTCTTGCGGAGTATATTCTTTTCCGCCCATCAAAATTTTCACGCCTTCGCCAGATTTCACAATCTTATATGGCATCGTCTTCATATCGCGCGCCACTTCTGCGTCATCAAAATGCCTTCCAATCAAACGCTTGATGGAAAACAAAGTGTTTTCTGGATTAGTCACGGCTTGGCGTTTTGCCAAAAGACCAACTAGTCTTTCGTTTGTTTTTGACACCGCAATCATCGACGGAGTCGTTCGCACGCCCTCCTTGTTTTCAACGATGACTGGACTTCCACCTTCCACAATTGACATTGCGGAGTTAGTCGTTCCGAGGTCGATACCTAATACTTTACCCATATTTTTTAACCTATTAAATCGTGATTTCATCACTATTTAATTTGGTTGCTTATTTACCCTGTTAAATTCGGCTTTAGGCCGACCAGCAAAGCTGGATTTAACTGGGTGAATTACTTAATTATTATTTATTTCAATTTCCAACTTTTTAGAAACTGAAAGAATAATAGTTGACAAAATGCTAGTTTTCTGCTATATTTCGGGTAGTTTTTTAACCTATCAACCCTAAAACACAAAAGGAGAAGAAAGAATGAAGAAAGAACTTCATGGTCTTAACCGAGTTAAGGATGATACATACATTGGAATGGTCGCTAATCGTCTAGGCGTAAGCAAAGATGATATAATCATTCCTTTCACACGCTTTGGGCGAGACTTTTCACGAATCGCCAATGCCGTTAGCGGAACCATTGGATTGTCCGACCCTACTCATGTAGCAAGCGATGATTCATACATTCGAATGGTTGCAAATCGCCTTGGCGCCGAAGCAGAAGATGTGTTCATCGCCTTTGCGCAATATGGGAGAAACCCCCAAATGATTTCTTCTGATCTACACCGCTTCGGCATGTGGTTATGAAACCTTTTGACTCACAATGTCTGCCCCGCCCGCACCCGGACAACTCAATCTTGAGTTCGTTCGGGTGTTTTTTATTTTAATGAACTTTTTTAAAAAATCTATTCTACTATCACTCGAGAGGCGCGAATCACTTTGTCCCCCATTTGATATCCTCTTGTCACAATTTTCTTAATCTTATTTGCAAACTTATAGTCCTTGCTCTTACAACCTTTGCATTCCATATCTTCAATCGCCTCATGCTTAGCTGGATCAAAATTGTCGCCAACCTTCACTTCAATTTCCGTCACTCCATTGTCTGTCAAAACTGTTTCTAGCTGTTTTTGAATATACATTATTCCCGTCACCCATGGATTGTTTTTCTGCTCTTCTGGAATGTGCGCGGTCGAAGCATTGAAATTATCGACTACTGGCAAAATCTGTTGAATAATGTTTTCTGTTGAATAGCGAATTAAATCTTTTTGCGATTCTGCCTGGCGCTTCTTATAGTTCTCGAAATCCGCCTGACATCTTTTCCATCCATTTAGATACTCCTCTTCTTTGGTAATTTCTTCCGCAACCTCTTCGCCAGCTGACGGATTATTTTCCTCTACTGCCTCAGCCTCTTCAACAATTTTTTCCTTAATTTCATCCTCTGCTACTTTTTTATTTTTCATAAATTTTATAATTACAATTTACTAGTTACGAGTTACATATTACTGATTACTAATAGTAGTACGGGCGCGGCGTTCAAAAGTTTTTTCATATATTCCAACACCGACTTATTTTTGGCATATTTCATTCTCTTCGGACCAATGATTGCTAGCACGCCTTTTTCTCCATCTTTATTTTTATAGGGCGAAACCATCATCGAACAATTAGAGATTTTCTTAATCGGATTGTCTTCTCCAATAAAAATCTTCGTTTCCCCCATCTTCACTTCTTTTAAAAGCGAATCGATGTTTTCGTCGATATAATCCAAGGCTTCGGCTACTTTGCAAAATTCATCCACTTCCTTGAACTCTGGATTTTCCAAAAGCTCGCGAATTCCAAAATCAGAAAAATCTTTTTCCATTCGACTAATTGCAAATCCACCTGAGAAAGAAGAAAGAAGCTTGGCGGTCGTGCGTGACAATCGACTGTGTTGCGCTTTCAATTTCAAAAGATCAGTTTGCATTCGACGTTGTTCCGACAAAGAAAGTTCGGTGTCCCCCATAATCTCTTCCACAAAAAATTTATAGCCTTTGTCAGTTGGGATTCTTCCCGCGCTGATGTGAGGCTGATATAGGAATCCATCTTTTTCTAAAATTCCCATATCATTCCTGATTGTGGCAGAACTGATTTGAAAACCATATTTTTCAATCAAAACAGTTGAGCCAACTGGAATCGCTGTTTCCGTATATTCTTCAATCACGGCCGTTAAAATTTCTTCTTGTCGCTTATTCATGTTTATATTATATATCCTCTTTTAGCACTCGTCAAGGGTGAGTGCTAACCCATATTTTTTCGCCTTTTTGCGCCACTTTTCACAATTTATTTAAATATTAAAAGGCGTTAGCATATCATAATGCTAACGCCCTAGTCCTACTTAGTCCTGAAGTCCTGTTTTATAGAATGTTTGAATATCCAAGCCGTTCACGTGCTTCCAAAAACGGCCGCATAGATTCTTCCTTTTGAAAAACGGACTGCCTTGCTTTTTGAAGCTCTTTAACCGCATCATCAAGCGTGCGTTCAATTATTTTTTGACCCAACTTTCTTTTGGAATCACCATAATAAGGCATTATCATTTCAAAAAAATTCTTTGCTGATAAACCAAAACTATCACAATTCATCCACACCTTTAAATTGGTAACCTCTTCATGAAACAATGTTCCATTAGGAAGGAGCTGTGTATTGAGAGGCTTCTTGTGGAACACAACATCCACAATCAATAATTTTCCAAAATCTGCCAAAATAAACAAGCTTCTTTCAAGAAAGTTTCCATCTTCTTCCTTGGTTTCCAATGTTACCACTGGGATCAAAAGCCACGACTTATTGCATGTAAATGCTGGTGGCAACATTTGCATAACTTCGCCTGAAGTAATACGCATCTCGCTGTGATTTCCGCCCTTACGTTGACAATTCAAAAAGTTTTCTACTGTCACCGCTTCCTTGTTGGCTTCTGCAACCTCACGCAGAATACATCGGCATGATTCCAGAGAATCATTAACAATGTGAAACCATTCTCTTGGCTCTAAGCAATCTGGACTTATTATCCCCCTTTTAACAAAATAAAAAAATTCAGAAAGATATTCTTTTCTTAATCCTTTTCTGTGTTTTCCCATGGTCGCTCCTCACTGTAAAGTATTTTATTAAAAGCGCCTCTCGCCAATATCCTCTTTTTAACGAACTACTAATCTACTATTCTCTGCCCATACTAAGACAGTTTTATACTCTAGCAAACATTATCCTCATAATGCAAGGTGGTTGCACAGTGCGCCATTTTCTTTGGCAGCAAAGCTTACAGTGCGCCATTTTTCTTTTCCCAAAAGAAAAGTGGCAAAAAAGAAAAAGGCGCACCGCTGCTCGTGCTGTCTAAATTCCTAGCTTACTCGCTAAAATTTCTAAAACGACAAGCTCCGAAGAGGTGGAGAAATTTCTTAACGCTCATGCGCTGGAATTTAGAAACGCACTTCGCTAGGTGCGGAATTACGTTTTAACAGAGATATAGCAAAGCATTTTCCCCGTCCTGCAAGATTTAAAACTATAAATTGAAGTTTGTGAACGTTAAGAAATTTTTGGTCTTCCGCCTTTTGGGCGGGAGGGCAACCGAAAATTTTAGCGAACAAGCTGAAAATTTATTTTTAAATTTTGCTTGGACGGTAGGTTTTCTTTGGTTACTTTCTTTTGCCTACCAAAAGAAAGTAACGCTATGCAATGAATTTTAGTGAAAGTAAAATAACAACCCGCAATTTGCGCTAAAAACAATTTCATACTATACTATCCTTACAAAAGAATGAGACCCATAAGCGCCTACCAACCGCTTGCCATGAGTGAAATCGAATGGCGGAGTCTCCGTAGAACCTGACGAATCTGGTTACCAGAGTGCCCAAAAATTATGGGAATTCGAGTGGAACCCCCCGAACACAGCATTGGGGCTCGAAATCAGATAATTTTTTGGCATTTTTTTATTTTTAAAATAATTCAATGAAACACTCAAAACAAGCAGAGAAAAATTTTGGAATTCCAAAGGTTGGCTATACCCCGATGGATACCGTTCAAATGGAAGGCGCAATGTTTAGAGGCATGGGAAACAATAAAACAAAGCGGCCATTGATTGTACGGATTGGCATTATCTTCTTGGCTCTCATGATTTTTATAACACCCAGTTTAATTATTATATATTCATTGATTTACAACTCAACAGTAAATCTCGCCGCACTAATCACTTTTTTACTTTTTAGTATATTATTCCTAACAATAGGTATTAAACTAATTTATTCAAACATTAAAAAATAATTGCAACACTATGAGCAAACAAAAAGAACTCGAAATTATCCGCCACTCTGCTGCCCATGTTTTAGCGGCTGCGGTTTTAGAAATGTTCCCCGAAGCCAAATTTGGCACAGGACCAGCTATTGAAAATGGATTCTACTACGACTTTGATTTGCCAAGAACTTTGATTCCGGAAGATTTAGAAATCTTAGAAGAAAAGATGCGCGCGATTATCAAGGCCAATCATCCTTTTGAAAAAGCTGAGCCTTCCATTGAAGAGGCGCGAGCTGACTTTGATAAGCTTGGACAAGTCCATAAGCTAGAGCTGCTTTCCGACTTAGAAAAGACTAATGAAAAAATTTCTGTCTACAAATCCGGTCATTTTGTTGACCTCTGCTCAGGGCCACATTTGGATTCGACTGGCGAAATCAAAACCAACGCTTTCAAGCTAACTAAGATTTCTGGGGCCTATTGGCGCGCCGATGAAAAAAATAAGCAAATGCAACGCATCTATGGCGTCGCTTTTTCCAGCAAAGACGAGTTGAAAGAATATTTACACATGATTGAAGAAGCAGAAAAGAGAGATCATAAAAAACTCGGCCGTGAACTAGATCTATTTTCTTTCCACCCAGAAGCTCCTGGTTCAGCTTTTTGGCATCCAAAAGGAATGCTTATCTGGAACGAGCTGGAAAAATTCGGAAAATCTATCCGCAAAAAATATGGCAATTTAGAAATCCAAACTCCCCAGCTGGCTAAAAGCATCCTTTGGAAAACTTCCGGTCATTGGGATCACTACAAAGATGACATGTTCTATTTTGATGTGGAAAAAGAAACCTATTGTTTAAAACCAATGGATTGCCCGTTTAACATTAAGATTTATCAAACTAAACAACGTTCCTACAAAGAACTGCCAATTCGCTACACGGAAATTGGACGTGTAATGCGCAACGAAAAATCCGGACAACTAAACGGGCTTTTGCGTGTGCGCTCAATTACGCAAGATGATGCCCATATTTTCGCCATGGAAACGCAAGTCGAAGAAGAAATAATGACTCTGCTTAAGATGGTGAAGGAGTATTATGCCGTCTTTGCAATTGAGCCGACTTTTTATCTTTCCACGCGACCAGAAAATTTCATGGGCGAAATTCACACTTGGGACAAAGCTGAAAATGATTTAAAGCAAGCCCTCGCTAAAGAAAATATTAAATATGAATTAAAAGAAGGTGATGGTGCTTTTTACGGACCAAAAATTGATATTGATATGAAAGATGCGCTTGGAAGAAGATGGCAACTTGCGACCATTCAGCTTGATTTTCAATTACCGCAAAGATTTGAACTAGAATATGTTTCCGATGATGGAAGTAAGCAAACCCCAGTGATGATTCACGCCGCTATCTTCGGATCATTGGAAAGATTTATTGGAATTTTTATCGAACACACCGGCGGAAATTTACCAACCTGGCTCTCGCCAACCCAAGTAACGATTGTTCCAGTTTCAGAAGAAAAATTTGGTGCCTATGCCTTGGAAGTCAGAAATCAACTACTTGAAGCTGGCGTTCGCGCGGAAGTAGACGGCTCAAATGAAAGCTTAGGCAAAAGAATCCGCGAAGCGGAAAAACAAAAAGTGCCAAACATTTTGATTATTGGCGAAAAAGAAATGGAAGCTAAATCAATCACTCTGCGAAAACGAAACGAAAAAGACCAGAAAGAAATGCCTATTGCCGAATTCGTGACCATGATGCAAAAAGAAATCGCAGAGAAAAAATAATCTTAGTTGAAAATTTTAAAAGGCCTTCGCGATTGTTCCCGCGAAGGCCTTTTTGTTTGGACAATGTCCACTAGTTCTCAGAAGCCAAGATACTCTTCAGACAAGACTCCAGCCTTGATAAGCTCTGGAAATCTGGCCAATGTGGCCACTAACTTTCCACTTTCTGGACTGAGAGTTTCGACGGAGCATCTCGCCAGCGCATAACGCATCTGCACATGAACAGTATTATCGTCTTGTTGTTCTTTCTTTTTCCGCGTACGCTTGCTTTTATGTCTCTTTTTATAAACTCTATAAATAGCCGCCATAAACCCTCCGCCGAAAGATTGATTTATTGAGTAAATTAGACTATTATAAACAACAGCCTAATGAGAATGAACTATATGCACTATTACATAAAAACCTTTGGTTGTCAAACCCAAGCAACCAATTCCGACACTGCTTTTGTGTAATTATTAGCTCAATTTGCACATTCGCCTTCGGCTTAAATTTTAATTGTCCTTCCTATTGCGAGTGAATTGGTGCGGGGCAAGTGAATTACTTATGTTAAAAAAATATTTTATAAAAACTTTTGGCTGTCAAATGAATCACTCCGATAGTGAGCGCATTTCTAGTCTATTGGAGCAACAAGGCTACACTGCCACGACTAATGAGTCTGAGGCCAATTTAATCATTTTCAATACTTGCGGCGTGCGCCAAATGGCTGAGGATCGCGTCTATGGTCAGATCCATAATTTAAAAAAATCCTCCGCCAGCCGGCGGACAGAAATTAAAATTATTCTCACGGGCTGTTTGGCTAATCGCAAAGACGTGCAAAAAAGATTGAAAAATAAAGTTGATTTGTTTTTCCCCATCAATCAATTTCATTTGTTTGAAAATTTTGTCATTGAAAATTCAGCTTTGTTTAAAAATTCAAAATTAAAAATTAAAAATTTGGATGCTCAGGATTGCGACTCATCCTATTTGCAGATAAAACCTAATTATACAAATAAATATTCTGCCAGCATCCCTATAATGACTGGTTGCAACAACTTCTGTTCTTATTGCGTCGTCCCCTATGCCCGCGGACGCGAAGTTTCCCGACCACATCAAGAAATTATCAACGAAATAAAAGAACTCTTAAAAAAAGATTGTAAAGAAATAATCCTCCTTGGGCAAAACGTGAATTCCTATTCCGATGGAAAAATAAATTTTTCTCAACTCCTGAAAAAAGTTAACGCCTTGCCAGGAAAATTCTGGATTCGCTTTATGAGTAATCATCCCAAAGACGTCACTCCAGAAATGATTGAAGCGGTGACAAAATGCAAAAAAGTTTGCGAATCTTTTCATTTGCCAATCCAAGCAGGCTCGGATGAAATTCTCCGCAAAATGAATCGAGTTTATACCGCCCAAGAATATTTAAGCTTAGTAAAAAAAATTAAATCCGCTTTCAAAAAAAATAAGCCACATTTACCTGCCGTCATCACCTCTGACATTATTGTTGGCTTCCCGGGAGAAACAAAAAAACAATTTTTAGAATCAGCCAATATCATGGAGCAAGTTAGCTTTGACATGGTTTTCTTTGGCCAATTTTCACCCCGCCCCGGAACTGTCGCTTGGAACATGAAAGACAATATTTCCAAAGCAGAAAAAGAGCGTCGCGAACAATTCCTCAATGAAATTTTGAAAAAAACAGCTTTAAAAAACAGCCGGAAATTCCTTAACACCACCGCCGAAGTCCTGATTGAAAAAGAAAAAAACGGATTCTACTTCGGAAAAACTCGCACCCTAAAAAATGTAAAAATAATTTCCAGAAGAAAAGATTTGGTGGGAAAATTTGTGAAAGTAAAAATTGCTAAAACTTCCATTTGGAATCTTGAAGGTAAGCTTAAATAAAAAAGAAGTCCAGCACTCTATCTAGAGTGCTGGACTGCCATAGCTTTTTTATCGAGTGGCTATTCACTCGGTTTCATTCTTTGTTTTCAAGAGTTGCTTTGCAAAGGCATTTCGCAGACCAATCCTTAATGCAGGTTCTGTAACGGGTTTCAAGATATATCCATCCACCCCGGCCATAACTGCTGAATTAATGTTGAGCATGTTATGCTCAACGGTTACCATCACAAAGGAAATGTCTTTAAGATATTGATCTTCCCGGACCTTTTTCAGCAACTGAATTCCTGATAAATTTGGCATATGCCAATCGCAGATGACCAAACCATATCCGGTGCCAGCGCCGCTACACTCACGCTTCTTATTCAGCGACTGCCAAGCTTCTTGGCCATCATGTGCCATATCAACATGCAGAAACCCTAGACTACGCAACATGTTAACAATTATTCTCAACACTGGCAACGTATCATCCACTACCAAAATCTTAGTATTATTCTTGAACATATCCAGGCCCTCCTCTTGGACAAAAAATTAATTATGAATAAATGTGAAACAACTGACTTGAAAGCATACGATATTCCCTATTCATTGTCAAGATTTCAAAAATGAAATTAAAAATAGGAGGCGGACAATGTCCAACCTCCTATTAATTCTAACGAATGCCTTACGGCAATCACCCCTTAGTCTGTTTACGTCGCTCAAGCATTATGGCAATTGTCATACAGCTTACCCCAGCAAACGCCCCAAGTGCAACACCTAAGCAAAAGATTTGATCAGCAGATGCCCATGGCATCAGTTGCTGCACAAATTGCTCATGTTCCTTCTTGACTGTAACGCCCACAACTCTAAATCCAGCCTCAGGTGTCATCACATCAATAGGCGCAAAATTAGCACTGACAACAGTAACGCGGTCCGGATCAGGGGTTATAACGATACTTGGTGCCTGCTCAGAATTTTCAGCTGTTTTTTTATCAACAGCATACCGATTGCTATATCCATGTGGCGCACAATAACAATTCGCCACATTAATGAGCAACATACTTACCAAAACTACTAAACAAGCGCTGATCTTATTCATAATCGTTCTCCTGGGTAATTTTTCGTTTAATTGGGAAACAACCGTCCTTTACTGATTTAGTATTGTAGCATAATTTTGACATTTTGTCAAACCATGCTATGCTCTTTTTATGCACAAATCTTTAGAAATAAGCCAAAATTTGCCTAAAATCGTAGTGATTTTGGGCCCTACTTCCGCTGGCAAATCCGCGGTGGCCATTCAACTTGCCCAAAAATTCAATGGCGAGGTTGTTTCCGTTGATTCTCGGCAGATTTATCGCGGGATGGACGTGGGCACGGGCAAAGTGACACCCACAGAACAAGCTGGCATCAAGCACTGGATACTGGACATTGTCAGTCCAAGAACTATCTTCAGCGCCGCGCAATTCAAAAAGAAAGCCAACAAAGCTATTACCGATATTTTACAGCGCGGAAAACTCCCTATTCTTTGTGGTGGGACCGGCTTTTGGATAAAATCGATTGTTGATAACATTACCTATCCGGAAGTAAAACCCGATTGGAAGTTTAGAAAAGAACTGGAGAAAAAATCTAGTGAAGAATTATTCTCTGCACTGCAAAAACTCGACCCTAAGCGGGCGGAAAATATTGATGCGAAAAATAAAGTACGCCTAATTCGCGCCATTGAAATTTGCAAAACATTAGGAAAAGTTCCTGATACCAGTTACGGATTACGAGTCACTAATTACGATTTTCTTCAAATTGGCGTTTCTGTGCCAAAAGAAAAACTGCATGCCAAAATTCAAGCGCGCTTGGATAACCGCTGGCAAGCCGGCATGATTGAGGAAGTAAAAAAATTACGCACACTCGGATTGAGTTGGAAAAAAATCCAAAGTTTCGGCCTAGGCTATTTTTGGATCCCAGAATATCTGCAAGAAAAAATATCCTTAGAAGAATTATATGCACGCGTCTTTCTGGCCGAGAAAGATTATGCCAAGCGCCAAATGACCTGGTTCCAAAAAGATAAAAGCATTCTCTGGCTGGAAAAATATATCGATATGCAGAAAGAAGTGGCAAAATTTATAGAAAAATAATCAAGGACCGAGATTAAATTCCCGGCCCTTTTTCGATTCAATATCGCTGCTCATAATTTTATGAGTTTTTTTAGATGACTACGCCGTCATCCTAGTATGTGAGGCTTTCGCAACGAGAAACGCTTTGCCAAAAAAATTCCCGACTGGAATTGCTGGATCTCCCCCGCAATCAGGACATTGCATCAGTGGCAAATCCATAGCGCTAGCCTTTATGGCATTGACATACGGCGCATAGTGCGTCCAATGCGAATCATCCCCCGGAAAATCTTGCGCCAATAATTTTCCGCAACGACACCTGGCAGAAAAATCTGGTAATCCGACTTTAGCCATAACCCCTCCGTAGCTTAAATTAAGGAACTAAAAAAAATCACCCACAGCGGGTGATTTCCTGAATCAAACTTTTTGCTTGTCAATAATATGATCACGCATCAACGTCATCTGTTTATATAACATACTCAAATCCTGTTTTATTTCTTCATCTTGCTTTTCTAATGCGCTCAAAGATTTTCCAAAAGTTACAACGTTTCTGCTTAATTCTCTAAATTTCTCAACTAAAACTTCTCCTGAATCAGCCCCGTTTTTCATTCCATCGCCTAATAAAATCACTCCATGCAAAAGTCTATCAACTCCCGCTAGTTTTTCTTTTTTTGCTTCTGCATCCAAAGTTTCTACAACATTTTCTTCCTGTACGGGCGCACTCTCCATGACAACATTTCTACTTGCCATAACTTCTGGGTGCACATCAATCTCCTCTTCATCAGAACTACTAATTGCTTCCACTGCATTTTCAGTCGCAATGTGCTCTCCCATCACCGGACTACTTTCTATTGGTGCTTCAGGGGTAATTTCTTCCGCAACAGGAGATTGCTCCCCTTCAACAGTAATTATTGGCTCTGGATTTTTTTCTTCTGCTAGATTCAAGCTATCAGCTGTATACATCTGGGCGATTTTTTCTTCACCGCCAGCTTGGGAATAGGGTGATTCAACAGAACTAGTTGCCGATTCAGAAGTAATTTTATCCGCATCTTGTTCAGAAGAAACATTAAACGGATTATTTTCAGCGGTCGAGGCTAATACCTCAGCTACCTCTGCTATATTCGAACTTGCATCTTCAATCTTAGTGTTAATTTCTTGCGCTAGAATTTCGCTAGCTTCAATTTTAGTTGCAACATCTTGAGAGTTAGCACCCTGCTCGTTAACCACTGAAAAAGAATTGCTTCCCATTTCCATTGGAATATTGCTAACTGTTTCCGCTTTGCTTCGTCCAAACCATTCCCCAAATCCCATATATTTTTTCGTTTATTTTTATGCTTTAATTATATCACAAAAACACAAATACTTCATACTGGATCATGCTACGCTAATTTCTTTTTTAATAAATCTATTACCATCTCCGGATTTGCCTTGCCTTTTGATTCCTTCATTACTTGCCCCATCAAAAATTGCAACGCATTTTTCTTGCCAGACCGATAGTCTTCGACTGATTTTTGATTTTTCGCTAAAACCTCCGTCACGATTTTCTCCAAAAATTCCGCATCATCCACTTGAATAAGTCCTTTCTCTTCAATAATTTGCGACGGGTCACCGCCAGTATAATACATTTCATCTAAAACGATTTGCGCCGCGCTAGAATTTATTTTTCCGTCCGCAATAAATCCAATCAGTTCCGCATAGTTTTCTGGAGTAATCTTAATATCATTAATACTATGGCTATTTTTCAATAAATGTTTTTGCAACTCGCTTACCATATAATTAGCGGACAATTTCAAGCATTTTGCCTTGTCTGCAATTACTTCTTGGCACTGCATTTTTTCATCAATCTCTGAAACTACGGCTTCAAAATATCCCGCTAAATGTCGATCACTCACAATCACTTCTGCCATTTCCGGCAACAAATTATATTCGCCCACAAAACGCGCCATCTTATCTTTTGGCAATTCTGGCAATGTCTTTCGTAGATTTTCAATATAGTTATCATCAAATTTCAACGGCGGAATGTCCGGCTCTGGGAAATAGCGATAGTCATGGGCCGATTCTTTTTTTCGTTGTGACACGGTAATGTTTTGCGTACTGTCAAAGCCTCGAGTTTCTTGCACTATTTTTTCTCCTTTTTCTAAAAGCTCAGTTTGTCTTTGGATTTCATATTCCACCGCCTTCTCGACAAACTTAAAAGAGTTGATGTTTTTCACTTCTACTTTTGTACCACTTAATTTTTCTTCATCAATTTTATGCAGTGACAAGTTTACCTCGCAACGCATATGCCCCTTTTCCATGTCTGCATCCGAAATTTCCAGATAACGACAAATTTGTTGCAACTTTTGGCAAAATATTTTCGCCTCTTCTCCGCTTTGAATATCTGGCTCGGTCACCAATTCCATCAAGGCCACTCCCGCGCGATTAAAATCCACCAAAGAATAGTCTGCATTTTTTGGATGCACTAATTTCCCTGTGTCTTCTTCTAAATGGATTCTGGTAATTCCAATTTTCTTCTCATTCACCTCCAAAAATCCATTCTCACAAAACGGTTGATCATATTGAGAAATTTGATAGCCCTTGGGAATGTCGGGATAGAAATAGTTTTTACGGTCAAACTTTGAATCTTTTCTTAAACTGCAATTCAAAGCTAATCCCGCCAATTGCACAAACTCAATCGCTTTTTGGTTTGGTACTGGCAATGTTCCGGGTTGCCCTGTGCAAACCGGGCAGATGTGCACATTCGGTTCTGATTCCTCCCCCATGCCATTCTTACAATCACAAAACATCTTCGTCTTGGTTTTTAACTCCAAGTGAATTTCCATGCCGATTACTGGGATATATTTAGCCATAAGTTTATATAAATTAACTATTTTTATTCTACATTAAAAACTCGCTCTGTGCCATAATAGTCTGCCCAATTTTCATTATAAAACTCAAACATCCGCCCAAGTCTTTCTTGTGAAAGCTCAACCAAGCCCAATTCTTGCATAAAATCCAGAATTTTTTGCTTTGCGTTAGCCAAATCAGCCTCGTCCTCTGTTTCAATTTCAAATTCTGACACATAGCCATAACCCGCATTCCGATCAATTGTAATGTAGAAATCACCCTTATTATACTCTTCGCGATTTCTTGACCATTTGGCTTGATGTTCAAACCCTGCTTCTTTCAAAATCGTGTCCAACTCCTCCATGGAAATATCCACTTTTTCTTCGAATTCCATTCTGAGAATTCCATTTTCGGAAGTGGTGTCATCCACTGACGCTTTCACCACAAAAAATACTTCCCCGTTCATTTCCCGCACGCGAATAGAATGATTTTTTCCGTCTTCCAATATTTTCTTTAATTTTTCTTGCCTTTCGACATCAAACAATGACAACAATTTTTCTTCCAACTTTGCAAAATCCCCATTATTGAGAAAATAATAATTCAGTTGATTATATTTATTCGCCAACTGGATTCCTTGCTCGGCTAATTTCGCCCGTAATTTCTGGGCGTTTTCTTCTGACTGCAACAAACTTTTAATTTCTACTTCGTATTTCATATTTTATCTAATTTTAGCTACTTATTGACTCTATAACAATATCATATTATACTCTCCAAACAAGACTACTAAAACTAAATATCATTCAGGGAGGCACAATATGAGTCCAAAAATGCTGGAATTTGTAAAATTTACAGGGTATGCACTGGTTGGCGTGGGAATGGGTCTAGGCTGTACATTTGGAACCATCAAAGTAACCAAAAAAGGTATTGCTGGCTGGCTTATAGCAGCAATTGGATATGCCATCTTCCAAATCGCTGGCATCCCATTTTAACTAACCTGCATTATTTAGACCCTAATTGCATGCGGAGACCAGACCCTGGTGTCCGCATTTTTATTTTACCAGTTCTACAAATTTAAATTTATATTGCCCATTGTCCATGTCTTCCTCACTCACTACTGTCTTAAATTCCGAATAATCCGGGAAAAAAGTGTCCGCTTCCGGGGCATCATCCACCAAAGTCAGATATAATTTATCTGTCATCGGTAAAGAAAGTCCATAGATCATTCCCCCGCCAATCACAAAAACTTCTTCTTCTGAATTTTTATATTCTCGCAAAACTTCATCCAAATCAAAACGCACCTCACACCCCGGCGCCTGCAAATCTTTGTTCAGCGTGACAACGATATTTTTTCTGTTCGGCAGCGGTCGCCCGATAGATTGATAGGTCCTCTCCCCCATTATCACCGTTTTGCCTGAAGTGATTTTAACAAAATGCTTCATATCCTCCGGCAAATTCCAAAGCAATTTATTTTGAAAACCTATTTCACGATTTTTCCCAATCGCGCAAATCATTGAAATCATTTACCCGGTTAAATAAGATTTGAATTTCCAAAGAAACTGCAACTTATTTTAATTAAAAAATTATTTTAACAAACCCACCCTGCGATTTAAAAACTGTTCAAATCTTATCCGCCATAGCGGATATTTAACGGGGTAAATTTAGTTCTTACCTTTAGTGTCTTGAACAAATTCTTTCCAATCTCCATCAACCCAACCACCAGTTGGCGAAAGAGGTGCTTTAATTGAAGGATGCGCTTCATAACCGATTAGTTCAACTTTACTTGGGACGAAATCGTCAATTTCTTTGATTGACGGATCAAGTTTGATGGTCGGAAATTTAAGCGGTTCCCGTTCAAGCTGTTCTTTAGCGGCCGCAAAATGGTCTTCGTAGATATGTACATCGCCAAAAGTATGAATGAATTCTCCTAACTCATATCCAGTTATCTGCGCGATAACCATCGCCAAAAGCGCATAACTCGCAATATTGAAAGGCACGCCAAGAAAAATATCAGCAGTTCTTTGATATAGTTGCAAAGACAACTTGCCATTGTTTACATTAATCTGAAACATATTATGACAAATCGGAAAGCGACAAGCCTGTCCTGGCGCAGCCATTTCATACAAAAATTCAGGATTCCAAACGCTTACTAAAGCACTATGCGTACTCTTGTCTTTTCGAACATTATCAATTATCCATTGCAATTGATCAACTTTTCTTCCATCCGCTGCTGGCCAATGACGCCACATATCGCCGTAGACATGCGTCAGGTTTCCATGCTTCTCAGCAAACGCTGCATCATTGGCAATTTTTTCAATAAATTCATCTTTCGTCATCTCCGGCTCCGTGCCTTGCTTCATTTTTTCTCGATAAATTCGGTACGGATAATCATCCCAAATGTGAATATTGTTATCCACCAAGTATTTGATATTGGATTGCCCCGACACAAACCAATAAAGTTCTTCCAGGACACCTCTCCAAAAAACTTTTTTCGTTGTCAGTAAAGGAAATCCTTCATTCAGATCAAAACGTAATTGACGACCAAATAAACTATAGGTCTTAACGCCAGTCCCGGCATCAACTTGTTCCGCGCCATGGTCAATTAAATCACGCATCAAATCTAAATATTGTTGTTCAGGATGTTTTTTATTTTCCATAGTTTTAATTTTATAAAAAATTATTCTTTATCTTTAACTAAAATATTTTTAAACTGGCTCATGTCGCCTCGGAATTTTTCCAAAGCAATTCCGCTTCGCTGACAAAGCTCGGAAACTTCATCCAATTCCACTTCTTCATTTTTATTTCCCTCCGCCATCCGTTTATATTCTTCAAAGAAAACAATTCTTTTCACCCCGACATTATTCAAAGACTTCATACAATCATAACAAGGTGAGCCGGTGACGTATAAGGTTGAATCTTTTAATTTCGAGGGATTGCCGGCATTCATAATGGCATTGATCTCACTATGCGCTCCGCGGCATCTTTTTAATTTCTTAGTTACTGGGTCGCCATCAACTTTCGCGCAACCAACTTCCAAACAATGCACATCCCCGCGGGTTGGCCCATTATACCCGGTGGCGATTATTTTGTGATCCTCATCGACAAACACTGAAGCAATTTCATGATATTTGCACGCCGCTCTTTTCGCCAATGTTAAAGCCAGCATCATAAAAGTTTCATCCCAATTAGGCCGTGTTGTTTTAATTACTTTCTTCGCTCCGGACATATTTTTTTTAGACCTATTGCATAATAAGTCGCGTAACGAAATTTTCAGATTTTGCGGCATAATTTTTCAAACAATTTTTGCGGTTTAGTCTTAGCTAAGCCAAGAAAATTTTTGGAAAATTTGACCAAAATATGGAAATTACAGTAGTGAGTTATTATGCAATAGGTCTATTATAAATTAAATATTTTTTCTATTTTAGAATAAAGTTCTTTTTTCGTCGAATCGTTTATCAGTAAATAATCCGCCATCGCAATTGGTCCAGCCTGTTGCAAATTTTCAATCTGGGAATAATCCCGACTCTCCGCTTCCTTCAAATTCAATGGACGGACTTTCCTTTTTGCCAAACGGCCATACCTTTTTCCTGGTGAAGCATAGACCGCGATCGTTTGAAATTTTTCTCCGAATTTCTTTTTTAAAAATAAATATTCCGCCCAAGAATACATACTTTCCAACAAAATCACCGGCTCTGCATTTAATTTCGAAATCTTTTCTGCCACTCTCTCTACATACACCAAATCACCATGTTTCTTCCGCAAACCCTCCCGTACCTTCCGTTCATTCTTCTCATTGATTTCTAGCTTCAACCGGCGCATTTCATCAAACGTCACATCACCAAAATAAATTTTCGGCCAAGCATATTTTTTCATCAAGTATTCAATCACGACTGATTTGCCTGAACCCGGCAATCCCAGAACCGCGATAATGCTTTGCTTTTTCATGGAAACTATTTTAAATTCTTGTAAATTGGAAATTTCTTACACAGCACAATCACTTCTTTGTGAATTTGTTTTAACATTTTTTCATCTGTATGATTCTCAATTGCTTGTGCAATCCAAGCCGCAATTTTCTTAATTTCTTTTTCTTTCATTCCGCGCGTTGTCACCGCTGGCACGCCAATCCGCACCCCGCTTGGGTCCATTGGTGAACGTGGATCATCGGGAATCATATTTTTGTTCAAAGTAATACCAACTGCGTCCAAAGCAATCTCTGCTTCTTTGCCCGTCACGCCTTTGCTCCCAAAAACATCTACTAAAATCATGTGATTATCTGTTCCGCCAAACATAATCTTAAAGCCATGCGCTCTCATTTCCAACTCCAAAGTTTTCGCATTTTTGATTATTTGCTTGGCATATGTCTTGAAGGATGGTTTCAAAGCCTCGCCCAGCGCCACCGCTTTAGCGGCTACATTATTCATGTGCGGACCACCTTGAAAACCTGGAAAACAAGCTTTATCAATCGCTTTACCAAATTTTTCTTTGGCCATAATCATTCCTCCCCGTGGTCCACGCAAAGTTTTGTGGGTGGTGGTAGTAACAATATCAAAATATGGGGTTGGATTGGGAATTGCTCCACCGGCAATCAATCCGGCAATATGCGCAATATCAATCATCGTAATCGCTCCAACTTTTTTGGCAATCGCTGCAAACTTTTTATAATCTAGTTGTCTTGTATACGCTGAAAAGCCGGCTAAAATCATTTTTGGTTTTTCCTTAAGCGCCATTTGCTCCAATTCTTTATAATCAATCTTGCCAGTCTTATCAGTTTTATAACGCACAAAATCATAAATCTGCGCTGAAAGTGTCACCGGATGACCATGGGTTAAATGCCCACCGTGCGAAAGATCCATCCCAAGAATTTTATCTCCTGGCTTCAAGACTGCGCTATAAGCAATCATATTTGCCGGCGCACCAGAATGTGGTTGCACATTCACATATTCTGCCCCAAAAATTTTCTTCGCTCTTTCAATCGCTAAACTTTCCACCACATCCGTATATTCTTGCCCGCCATAATATCTTCTCCCTGGATACCCTTCGGAATACTTATTAGTGAAAACTGTGCCGAGTGCCTCTAGTACTGCCTCAGAAACATAGTTCTCGGAAGCAATTAATTCCATCCCTTCTTGTTGTCTTTTTATTTCTCCAAGAATCGCTTTATACACTCCCGCATCTTGTTTTTTTAAATTTTTCATTTTTTTATATAAACTTCTTATGTCGTTTTATTTTACTCCTTTTCTCTATTAGCGTAAACATTGACAAAACACAGCTTTAAGGGCGCAATCAAAAACAGTCCCAAGTATTTGGGACTGTTTCTATTTTCTAATGCCACCGCCTTATGCCCTTAAAGCATTATTTTTTCCATCGCCTCATCCACTGATTGCAACAAATAGTCTAAATCTTTTTCGTTGCGAATTGTGAAATCTGCCTTCACTCCGATTTCTGGGATGTGAATTTCCGTTTCCACCTTTTCTTGTTCTTGGAATTTTTCAAAACTAATATTATCATCGGATTTCTCGTGTCGATTCACCGTCCGCTCCCAGCGTAATTTCTGATCAGCGGTGATATATAGGATTTGACTACCGGAAAAACTTTTTACAAAATCATAGTCATCCGGCATGCGCAAGCCATTAATCACAATCAACCCCTCACTGGCCTCGACTTTTTTCCGTAATGCTTTCCCCAAAACATCACTGCCGAAACGCTCTTTAAATTGTAAATATAGCCACTGCTGATCCTCCCGAGAGCTTTTTTCAAAATAAATGTTCAAAGTTTCTTTGATTGGATCGGCAAAGCGCATCAATTGCGCGCCGTGTTTTTCTTTTAAATAATTCGCTACCGTGTCCTTGCCCGAACCGCTTTCTCCCAAAAGTCCCACCACAATTCTTTTCATTTTTTGTTTCCAAGACTCATCCCTAAGTCTATTTTTAAAATTTAACAACCCATCTATTTTAACAAGAATTATTCACTTAGTCAAAGCAAAGCGACTTTCAGTTTATTCTTGATTTATGCTATAATTGATAAGAAAATTGATATCAATATGCCTCCTAAAAAACCCGAACGAAAATTACTTCTTCTTGAAGCATCATTCGAAGACATTTTAGTTTGCAACGATAAGTCCCTTCGACCGCTGCTTGAAGCTTTTGTTTTTGAACCAGAAAACATCGACCAAAAAAATCTTGGCACGCTTTTTGGAATTTTTGAGGTGGCTGACAATTCTGAAGACTCTTCCTACATCGTGAACTACCTTCTTTCGGTCATAAAAAAAGAATATTTTTCCAAACCTAAGCGCCCGCCAATTGAAAGTTTCGAAGCGGCGCTACACCGGGGAAATTTAGCCCTTTCCAAGATTGCTGAACACGGCAATGTCGCCTGGATAGGCAAGCTCAATGCCATTATTGCTATCATTGAAAAAAATAACCTCCATCTGACGCAAGCCGGCAATACTTCCGCCTTCCTTTTTCGCTCCAATAGCCTGACCAACGTCAGCGAAGGGTTATCGTCACCCGAAGCCGATTCAAACCCCCTGAAAACGTTTGTAAATGTTTCCAGTGGACGAATGGAAAAAGCCGACAAAATAATTGTTACCACGGAAAGTATTTTCGATATTTTTTCGTTGGAAGAAATAAAAAAAAGCATCTTGCGTTTTTCCAAGGCCGACCTTGTGCAATTTCTTAAAACCGCCCTCGTCAACGAATTGCAGAAAGCTGCCGTTTTAATTATTGACGTAGACGAAAAGGCTCTGCCTTTGCCAATGACTGCTCCTAAAAAAGCCTCCCCCACGCCGAATGTTTTCAGCCAAAATGCTTTTAAAAAAGAAGCTGAGCTAAAGAAAAAAACTTCCTCGCAAGAAATTTTAGAAGAAATAAAAAAGGAAGAGCTTATTCAAGAAGAAACGAAAAAGCAAAACAACGGCCATCTCTACATCAAAGAAACTGCCGAGCCAGAAAAAAAGAATGAAACCATACAAGAAGCCGCGCTAATTATCGGAGAAAAGTTTGAACTCATCCAGGAAAGCTCCCTTAAATTTTTCAAAAAACTAGCTAACCGCGCTTCTGAAAGCGTTAAAAGAATATCTGCACCCAAAGATACTCCGCAAATAGAAGCCCCGAAAAAAGAATTCCGACTGTCAAGCATTGCCCCACACCTATCCAACGCTAAAGAAAAAATTGCCAATTCCTTGCATTCAGTTGACTTGCAAAAACACTTTTCCAAATTCAAAGAAAAAACTAACTCAGCCATTATTGCCGTTGGAAAGTTGAAGGCGCGAACTAATCTTCCAAAAATACCCTTAAAAAAGCCAGCTATAAACCCGACATTCACAAAAACAAAAAACAAAGCCCTTAATCTTCTAGCGAATATTGCTCCGAACCTTTCTAAGTTAAGAAATCTTGGCCTGCGTCTTAATTATCAACAGCGCCTTTATACTGGCCTTATTATTTTAGCCGTAATACTTATCCCGCTCCTGATTATGCGCTTCACTGCAGATACAAAACCAGTCGAACAACCAACGCAAGTAGCTACAGAAATAACTGAAAACCCCAATCAGGATAAAAATATCGTTCGCGTTGAAAACTTAGTTTCCGTTTATTCAGACCAAGAACTTTTTAAATTAATAGATCTAAATGATAAGCTCATCGTCCTGACCCAAACGCAAATTACTGACCTAGAAAGCAAAACGTCCACGCCCATCCCAGAAAATTTTGGAAAAATAAAACTGGCTACCGGCATGGATGACTTGGGGCTTATTTTTATTCTCAATGAAGAAAACAAAATTCTTTCTTTTAGTCCAGTTTCCAGAAAATTCCAAGATAACATCTTGAATATGCCGGCTGATTCAAATATAACCGCCATTGGAACATATCTCACCTATCTCTATGCGGTGGATGCAAAAAACAGTCAAATTTACCGTTTTCCCAGAGCCGCTGGTGGCTTTGGAGAAAAATCAAATTGGTTAAAAGACTCCGTTGATTTAGCCCAGGCAAAAAATATGAGCATCAACGATAATATTTTTATCGTTACTGATGCGGGAACACTAAAGCTATTCCGCAACAAAAAACAAGAATTCAATATTGAAGAAACATACCACAAAATAGTTCCTGCTTTGGCTTTTACAACAAATGAGCAGGAAAATATTTTCATCTTAGATAAGCAGAATTCAAAAATCGCCAAACTTACTGCCGATGGCGCCATCTTAACTCAATATTTTAATCCGGAAATTGAAAAAGCTTCTGATTTTGCAATTTCCGAAACTTCTGGCCTAGCCTATCTCCTAATTGGAAATGACCTCAAAACTTTCAAGCTAAATTAATTTCTTTAAAACTAGGCGCGTGCCAAAAAGCACATGAACCCTAATTAAATTTCACGTAGTCGCTATCAATGCCAGCGATAAAAGAGCTGGCCGCCACATTTCGCCCATAGCCATTAAACTTACTATAAGAAAGATAGATTTTTTTCTTCGCCCGCGTCAGAGCCACATAAAAAAGTCTTTTTTCCTCTTCTAAATTCGAGCCTTGAAATTTAATCGGAAAACTATATTCATTCATTCCAATAATAAAAACATAGTCGAATTCCAATCCCTTCACTTGATGCACGGTCACAATCGGCACCTTTCCCTGCTCTAGGCCTAAAAAGTTAATATCCCGTGAAAGAGTGGCATAATTTATTAACTCGCGCAAAACCACATCCCCCGACCGTTCCGCATCGTCTTTTTTCTGGAAAATATCCACCAGCGTCGCAATTGAAGCCACTCGTTTTTCCTTGCCATCCTGAGCCAAATAATATTCCTTCAAGCCGGTTTTCTCCCAAACATACTCCAAAGCTTCCGCCGGGCGCAATTTCCCCACATCCATTTTCCAGCGCTCTATTTCCATCGCCAATTTAACAAACTTTTTAGAAAATTTAGCAAACAGCTGAATGCGCTGTTCTTGCGCGGAAACTAATTTTTCAACTAAAATCCCTAGAAGCCCCGCTGTGGCCAGAACATCATCTTTGGCGTCATGCGTTGCGGCTTCTAAGTTAAATTTCTTCGCCAGAGTATTAAGCTTGTAGTTTTCACTTTCCACCAAGCGACGGGACAAATCCAGAGTGTCATAAAATTCCTTAAACTCAAATTGCACATCCTGCCTTTTTCCATTTTCCACAATCATTGCTAAATCAAAATTCACATTGTGCCCAACAGCAACATCACCAGCAATAAAATCCTGCAAATCCTGCAAAACTTTTTTCGCCTCTTTGCCTTCCCGCTGTAAAAATTCATCACTAATGCCGTGAACAGCCTCTGACCCACCTACCGGAATAGTATTTTTTAAATAAAAATGAAAGTCGCGCCCTAATTTTCCATCTACCACTTCAATAGCATAGATTTGAATTATTTCATCCTGTAAAACATTAGTCCCAGTTGTTTCTGTGTCCAAAACCACTAGCCGGCCGCTCTTCCAAATGCCAATCAAATTACCAAACGGTTCCAGAAAATTATAATTTTTAAAATCCAAAAAGTCTGAAACACGCAATCCAGGCGCCTTGCCTTCTTCGCGAATATTTTTCAAAGTCGCGTCGCCAATATTCCGATGCGGGCGCTGGACAATCCGATAAGCGCTTTCCATATCAAACTTATTGAACAATATTTTCAAATAGGCAAAAACATCCTTCACTTCTTGCCGGCGAAAAAAATCATATTTGTCCACCGTAATGTGCTCCAAGCCTTTCTCGGAAAAAATATCCGCCACTTGATTGATAATATAATTTGCCCGCGTCAAAACAGCAATCCGCGCTTTAGCGTCAGTTGCTTTTATTTTTTGAATTTCATCCGCTACCCAAGTAATTTCCTCATTTAAGTTATAGCCGCTAAAAACCTCCACGCATTTTTTATCGCCAGCAACTTCTAATTCGCTAGTTATTTTCTTTGTCGCCCGATTTTCTAAATTATTCAAAAAGCTTTTTACTGCCTCCAAAAGATTCGCGTTGAAACGATAATTTATTTCCAAATTTAATTCTTTAACCGGCGCAAAATGCCGCCGAAAAAGATCGGCAATAAAATAGGGATCGCTTCCGCGCCAAGAATAAATAGTTTGATCTAAATCCCCGATAAAAGAAATATTTTTATGTATCTTGGCTAATTCCTTGATAACTAAATATTCTGACAAATGAGTATCTTGAAATTCATCTACTTGAATGAATTTAAATTTATGCGCCCACTTGTTGCGCAATTGCTCATTCCGATACAAATTTTCTATCACTAGTAAAACTAAGCTATTGAAATCTAGGGCGTTTTGCTCCTCTAATGCTTGTTGATAGGCCTCGCCAATCTTATCCAAAACATCATCCTTCTCAAGCTTAACTTTTAAGCCGATTGATTGCTCTAATTTTCCCAGATTTCTTTTATAAATCTGTTCCGTTAAAGCCATGATTTCTTTTTTTTCATTCTCACCCCGCAATACGCCAGGAAATTTTTCCAAAACTTGCGCCATCAAATCAAACTGCTCGCTCTCATCAAAAATTACAAAATCTGAATTTATCCCAATCAGCTTGGCTTCCGCCCGGATAAAATATGCACAAAAACCATGAAAAGTTCCAATTTGCAACTTCTCAAAAATATCTTTCTTGGAAACACTTTTTTTTATCCGCTCAATCATTTCTTCCGCCGCCCGGTTAGTAAAGGTCAGGCACAATATCTCCTCCGGTAAAATTCCCGTCGCCAGCGCCTTCAAAATCCGCTCCGTCAAAACGGTAGTCTTACCAGTGCCAACCGGCGCAGAAATCAAATATGCGCCTTCAATGCTATTTATTATCTCTTGTTGTTGCTTGTTAAATTCCATGAACTAATTATAGCTTTTTCCATGGGAAATACGCAAATTGCAAACAAAAAACCACTCCTTTGAAAATTGAGTGGTTTTTAATTTTCCCAACCTATTTACATTCTTGGAATATTTTTACTGAACATTTTTCACACGCTTGCTTGTCTAATCGGGAAATTATATTACTAATTGCTTCCGGTTTAGATTCAAAAATATGATCCTTGCCAATAATTTTAATAAATCCAGCCTTAGTCATTTTACGTTCAGCAAAGCTATTTACATTACTAATGAAAACATCGCCACCAACCGCTCTTCGCTGTCTTACAAGATTAATCAAGAAATCTACGCCAACTAAATCAACCAGACTTACACCGGCAAATAAAAGCAGGAGATTTTTCTGTTCTGGATTTTTTTCTTCTATTTCCCGAAATCTTTGTTCCAAGTTATCTACTGATCCAAAAAATATCGACCCTTCAATTTTCAACACTGCCAACTGCGGACAGCGATCTTTTTTCTTTGAGCAAACAAACTTTCTTTTTAAATGTGTGTTATCTGGAACGCAACAAGTAACCATCGGCTTAGATGCATAGCGCAAATACAAAATAATTGAAAGAAAAACCCCAACAAAAATGGCAAACTCCAATTCAATAAAAAGCGTAGAAAAAAGTGTTACCCACAAAAGTGCTGTTTCACTTTTGCTGGCATGCATAATGCTCTTAATATGTTGGAAATCAATTAATCCCCAAGCCACTAAAAATAAAATAGCAGCCATTACAGCTGTCGGCAAAAATGCTGCCAAAGGAGCTACAAATAAAATAATAATACTCAAAAAAACTGCTCCAAAAATAGCCGCTAATTGAGTTTTAGCGCCTGATTCAAAATTTAATCCCGTTCGATTAAATGAGCCACTGGCCGGATAAGCTGAAAAGAAACTTCCGATTAAATTCGACATTCCTTGGCCAATGACCTCCTGATTGCCATTAATTCTTTGCCCGGAACGCAAAGCTACTGCCTTGGAGATTGCTACCGCCTCTGTTAGCGCCAACATGGTCACCGCTAAAGCTGGCGAAGCTAATTTTTTAATCACCTCAATATCAAAAGATGGTGCGGATATTGGTGGTAAAACTCGCGGTAAAGCCTTGATAGTGCTTATTCCTGTTACATCCACTCCATATTTTTGATTCAAGAAATATCCCAATAAACTTCCAATAAGCATGGCTGGAATCATATAGGGAAATTTTGGCCACCTCTTCTTAATTAAAACTCCAGAAACAAGAGTGACAATTGCAACCAAAAAAACAAATTTATTTATCTGATTAAATTCCACTACAAAAGTGTGGATTGTTTCAATAAAGGAACTGCCCTGTACGACCTTAATTCCGAAAAAATTCTTTATTTGATTAGCTGCAATAAGTATCGCCGCCCCAGCTGTAAAACCAACCACCACCGTGTGGGAAATAAAATTTAAGAGCTTTCCAGTCTTCATCCAGCCCATAAATAATTGGATTATGCCGACTAAGAAAGTTATGGTCAGTACGTATTTTATATATTCAGGCGACCCTGCTTGCGCCATCGGACTCACAATTGAAAAAAGTACCAAAGAAATAGCCGTAGTTGGGCCAGAAATTAAATGCCAAGATGATCCCCAAAGAGCGGCAATAATCGCGGGAACAATAGCAGCGTAAAGGCCATACTCAGGAGGCATGCCGGCAATTGTCGCAAAAGCCACGCCCTGAGGCAAAACAATCACTGCGCCTACGAATCCAGCAACTAAGTCCTTTGAAACAGTGCTTTTAGTGATTATTTTATCCCATTTTAAAAACGGAAAATATTTAGCCAGTTTACCCATAGAAAATTATTATAAATAAAAAAATTAAAAAAAGACTTGCGTCTCCTTATATAAATTTACTCCAATTAAAAACTAAGTCAAGGCCCAACCTTGACTTAGTTTTTGAAGAATTTAATTTTTCTTGAATCTATGCAACGAACGGTTTAACAACTGTTCTCTCCATAATTTCCCGATTAACTAAATTTTTATCCCGCCCGTATTTCAAACGTGAAAGTTCTTTGAAGGCGTTGGCAATCTCTTGGTCGCCCTTAGTTGGCGGATAGGTTTTCATATTAAACGGCTTAGTCAAAACATTATTCACCAAGATTCGGGCGAAACAATTATAATTATCAACGTTTACCAAATCATTAGCAGAAAAAACCGGAGCAAATTGTTTTTCCAAAAATTCTGCATCCTCTGGACCAACCCGGAAAGAAACTATCGAGCCGACATTTCCAAAAACTGCTTTGGAGATATCTTCCTTTAATTGGGCAATGAATTGATGCGCTAAAATTAGCACTAATTTATATTTTCGCGCTTCCGATAAAATTTGCGCAATTGAATTTGTGGTTACATTTTGGAATTCATCTAAATACAAATAGAAATCTACCCGCTCCTCTTCCGGGATATCCACTCGAGAAAGGGCACTCATTAAAATCTTGCCTACAATCACCATACCAAGCAAGCGGGCATTAATTTCTCCAATCCGGCCCTTAGATAGATTGACTAGCAAGATTTTTTTGTTATTCATAATATCTTTGAAATCAATCGTGCTTTTCTGCTGAGCAATAATCGGGCGCATCATATCATTAGAAATGAAAGTTGTAAGCTTGGAAGTAATATATGGCACCATGTTCGCCAACGCTGCCTCTCCGCCCGCTTTCTCTGCCTCCTTAGTCCAAAAATCAACAACAATTGGATTTTTGCAACGCGATATTTTCATGCGGCGGAAATTTTCATCCGACAAAACTTTAGAAATTTCCATTAAGGTCGAACCGCTTTCCGGATCGTCCATAATCAAAAGCATGGCATTGCGCATATATTGCTCAAACATCGGACCGCCCGTCGCTTTTAGATCATATAACTGATCAAAAATTCCAATCATTTCATTAATAACAAAAGTTTTTTGCTCAGGACGATTTTCATCATATTCCAGCATATTCAAGCCGAAAGGCCGTTCCATATCAGAAGGATCGAAAATTATCACATCATCCGCCCGTTCTTTTGGAATGGCAGTCAAAATATCCTCAATTGCATCACCATGCGGATCAATAAAACAAAAGCCGTTTCCATTGCAAGCATCTTGCTTGGCCATTTCTTGCAAGAAATTTGATTTACCTACGCCAGTTTGACCAACAGTATATAAATGCCGGCGTCGATCAATTGCACCTAGCCGAATAGGCGTTTCTGCTCCGCGATATTCATTGAAGCCCATAAGCAATCCTTCCTTAGGAATATCTAATGGGGCATGCGCGGCGATTGATTTCAACCATTTTATTTTTGGCGTTTCGGTTACGGAAATTGGCAAATGAAAAACACTGGCAATTTCTTCCGTATTTAAAATAATCGCTTGCTCTTTCACAAAATTTCGAAAAATAAAATCAAATTCAATATCTTTTTTCTTTGCCCGTCTTTCCACTTTAAAACAATTCTTGTCTGAATTTTCAAATTGAGAAAATGAATTTTCCATTTGCGCCAAGATTTGTTGCGACCGCTCTTGCGTTTCTGAAGATGCCACCAGGCGAATATTAACTTCAAATCCGGATTTACTCGCCTTTCGCTCTAATGATTTTATCATCTCCTGATCTTCGGGTGTAAGTTGAACTACCTTCTTTTCGTCCAAGTCAAATTTTTCCCGGCTTTTTTCCGAAGCAAACATGCCATGGATAACATCACCCATAAGCTTTAAGAAATCTGCCAGCAATGATTTAGAATGAATATCTTTCAAACGCTTGCCCTGTTGCATTTCATGGGCAATCTCTCTTCCCATCGTTCGCCAGCCAGCATCCGCCGGACGCAGAACAATCTGAATAGCTGCCCCCTCTTTTTCTGTATCCAATTTGCTTAACGCATTCGTAATTGCATTCAACGGATCAACTTCCAAATCCTCATACGTTCTAATTGGAAAAATATAATCCTCTTTCAGCTTTAAAATCGCCGATTCCGCAACACTGCCCGGGAAAAATATATTGAAATCCTTAGATTTTTCCAGCGAAGCATTCGGAAAAAAACTATTAATTTGCTTTTCCACACTTTCTCTGAATTTTCTTGGAATAGAAATGAAAAAAATTATTTCATCGTTTGTAGCCGAATTCGCAATCTCAAAAGAAATTGATGGACCATCATAAAGAAATCGATGTAATAATCCCCGATTCTCTTTAATAGCTGCCACGGATGTCAAAAGCTGCTCCATAGCGCCAATCTCTTCTTTCCAAGTTTCTTGTTTGTCTTGATTTTCCGCTTTTTTAAATGCCTTAGAAACACGAATAACATCCAAATCCATGTTCATTGACCTGTTTATCTGAAATCTAAAAGTAAAAAAACTGCGCATCACAAACCACAGACCGCTTAAGGCACTCAGTGCTGCAAAAAATCCTATTAACCAATATAGCGGTGCGATTGAAATACTATCCACAATTTTTTATATTTATTTTATTATTTACCCCGTTAACCCCGTTAAATTTCCACAACGTGGAACCTATTTAACTGGGTTAAATTCCGCTCTAGGCGGACTATTTAACTAGGGTTATTTTTTTTATAGCTCCTTTATCAAGCCACTTTTAACTAAAGCATCATGCAAATCCGCCGCCAAAAGTTTATCATGCAATTCATCCAAGGTGTAGTTATCTTGCATCTTTCTTGCCACAGCCACGGCATGCACTACTCCTTTGGCAGTCGCGAGCTTAACCAGAGTATCAATTTTTGCTTGAACAGTATCAGCTGAATTAACTTGTTTAACATCATCTTGCACGGCTGCCGCACTTACTGATGACAAAACGGCATTCCCGCTAGGAATTTTTGAAAGTATTTCATTAAAGGAGTTTTGCTCCGCTCCCTCCTTAGCATTCTCGCTTTGGGCAGGAACTTCTTCCAAAATAAAAGAGCCGCCATTATCTAAGCCCTCTATAGCGCTATCCCGATTCACCGGCTGATCAACTCTTTCTCCCGGCAAGACTACATCCTTCTTTTCAATTGGTTCTAAGTTTCCCATAGTTTTTAAATTAATTCTTATGCTGTTCTGTTATTTATCATCTCTGTTTTTAATTTTTGCACCACCGCTGTCAAAATTTCCTCATAATTTTCAATCTTGCTTTTCAAATAATTCTCAATCTCCTCGGCAGTCGCATTTTTTTCAATCAACGCGCCATATTCATCCTGATCGCGGGGACTTAAGCGTTCCATTGTTTCCACAAACATTCGCTTTAAAATCACTTCTGTCATTTTTATCGCCAATTCATCTTGTTTTTCCTGAGGCAAGTCAGCTAATCCAAGATCCTTCATTAAATTTTGCAAAAATTCGTTTTCCATTTTATTTTTTATGAATAATTAAAGAATTTATAGCTTCTTTACCCCGACTAGGTTAGCCGTTTTCACAACCCTGGTCACCCATGCACTCACTGTTTCTGCCGTTTTTGGTTTAATCGATTCCCGCAACTTATTCATACCAATCCCATCTGACTTCGTCAAATATTCAAAAAATTTATTAATCGTTGTTTCCTTTTTGTTAGCCAACAATTCTTCCATAGATTGATTTTGAATAGCCATCCAGTTCAACATGCTCCCGCCACCAATATATTTTCTAATGTTTTTAACATGCATAAAGCTTCGCCCCTCAACCAATTTATTCAATTGTTCGCCCAGAAAAATTTTCTGACTGATTAGATATTTCAAATTAGTTTTTTCCGCCGCCAGCATCTCCGGAGATTTTGTCACATCCAACACATTAAACGGCCGAATGTCGTCCACATCCAAGTTCACTAGTTCTTCTGGCGTCAAATGGCCAGAGGTATCAATTTGATGGTAAGCTTCAATGATTGCTGAATCAAATTTTGCCACATCCGCACTCACAACATCAATTTCGTGATTAAATTTCAAAAATCCTTCTGAAAAAGTTTCATCAATTTTAAAATCAGGAATTTCAACTACTGGAGTTGCTGTTTCAACGGCTGGAATTTCCGTAGCTGTTGCCGGTACTTCTGCGACTGGCGCCATTGCTTCATGACCAGCACCCGAAACAGCATGTTGCAGATGCCCCATATTAGGATCACCTGAAATCTGCGTTATATCTTGCCCATCAGCCGAAAGATGGATTTTTGCTCCTGCATGCACCAAATCCCGATCATCGCCATATTCGAGAAAAATTCGATGAGCAATTTGCCCGGGAGTAAGTTTCTTTCCCGTCGCCTCTTGATAGGCTTTCAAAGCATCGGGATGACTCCTGTAAAAATCTCGAATTGAGGCCTCAATGTTTCCGCCTTGTTTAATTTCTATTATATTTTCCTCAGCAGTTAGTTTACCCCCAATCTCATGCGCTAAATTTTGACCATCAGAAGCTAGATTATGATCAATTCCCTCGCCCACTGATGGCATATTATGACCACTAACCACATCCTCTCCCCCAGCTGGATGCGATGGAATTTCTCCAGCCCGTTCCATTGCTTCCGCAAAAGTTTCTGTGTGGGCCGCTGGCGGAAACTCCCCTGCTCTTTCAGCCGCTTCTTTGAAATTTTCTGCATTAGAATTTTCAACAGCCTCGTTAAAAGTTTGTGCGCCACTTTCATGCACAGCACCAACTTCATGAATTTTTTCTGCTGCCATTCCTTTTACCGCAGTTTTAGCCACCTCTTGCACTCCAGTGCCAGCAGGATTTACCCCGGTCGGTATTGCCGGTTCATGCTGAAAATAATGCTTTATAGCTTCAATAGATTTAGGCCCGAAATATTGACCTAAGTCTGAAATTACTGTTGCCGTCAAAAATGATCCCAATGTGCGCAGTCTAGCCGTCTGCTTGTTTTTCTGCATGTCACTGTCGATATTTTCGATTATTTCATTTAATTTTCCGCGGAGAATATCTGCATCAAATCCAGCTTCCTTGCTTATCTCATTTGATTTTTTAACACTATTTTTTTCTCTAGCCGAATCAGCCATTTTTTCTGCAATCGCTTTAAAACCTGTAGCCGAAACGGATAAGGAAAACATGCGCACAGCTGTTGCCCCAACAATACTCCCCGCCGCTCCAGCCACCAAGCCACCGCCCAAAGCCACACCCGTTGCCACGCCACCAACTGCCAAGCCCGCCAAAATCTTTTTTGCAAATTTTACTTTTTTCGAACTGTCATTCTCACCAATTGCTCTATAGCGATTAACCATTTTCATATAACCATCCACCGCTTTCTCTCCCCAACTGGAATTCTCTGCTCGGATGTCCGCCCGCATACTTTCACGACTAAAATATTCACCTACTTCCAAAAACGCTACCATTTCTTTCGTATCCCGACCACGCTCTATTCGCTTAGCCACGCAAGCTTTTAAAGATTCATAATATTTACTTTTTACTTCTTCATGCTCTTGCGAATATTGCCCTAAACTGCCAAGTTTAAACAATTTTCGAAACACAGATGCTTTTCTTTCTGCTTCAACATCTTTCTTGATGTATGCCCAGCGATTCGCTTCTAATTGCCGAATAAGCTCAGTCTGAGCAGGATCACCTAAATCCCCAGGCTCAATATCCATATTAAAATCATCCGGATTTAAGGGTAAGTCATCAGCCAACCCCTCCACAGCATCAGTTTTTTTCAAAAATTCCTCAACTTCTTTTTCAATTATCTGCAATCTTGCAAATCCTTTTTCATGTTTTTCATCTGGAATGCTGGTAATTTTTTTCAAAAGATCTTCTTGCTCAGCCAATAATTTTTCCAAAGTATCTGCACTTAAATTTTTGTTCTCTAGTGCTTTCACTAGCTGGTTTGTTAAATCAGTTTTTAAATCTGCAAACTTCGTTTCAAAAACAGCCGAGCGTCCGCCTTGCTTTTGCTTTTTTACCGGAATGCTTTTTTTAACCGCCTCAGGTTTTTTTTTCTTATCTGATGGTGGTGCACTAACAGCAGGCTCAATGGCCATAGTCAACACAACAGGATCACTATCAGGATTTGCTATGTTTCCAGTCGCTAAACCAGCATCAATATTAGTTGAAACATCTTCTGATTTATTTTTTTCAGCAAATCCGCTTATTGCTTCTTTAGCCAATTGTTCAAATGGATCTTCCATAAAAAATTACCTATTTTCCGTTAAAATATTTTTCATTATTTCTTTGGCCTTTTCCTCAAATTGGTCTTTAAAGAATTTTGAATTCTCCTGAATAATACTCCGCAACACAAACTCCAAAGAAACTTCCATTGCTTTTTTCTTCATTTCTTCGCTATACCCGATTAAGGTCTTCTCCTTCATTTTTTCATAATAATCCCGTCCGGCTACTGCAAAATTTTTTAATTCTTCCCGCTTCTCAATAGATTCTTCTCTGCCGTATTGAACTATCATTTTTTCAAATTCTGCCAATTTTACTTTTTCAATCTCTTCAGGAAATCCGTTTTTCAAAGAACTAAATTCCACTTGAAATTCTTCACCCTCTTTCACATAGCCTATAATTGCTATTTCGCGTTCAAATCCCAAAGCGTCCTCTTTAAAGTAATGCGTTCCCGAATTGCCATATTTCTCTTTCAAGGCCCGAATTATTTTTTCTGTTTTCTGTTTTTCCGCTTCTTGATTTGAATTGCCACTTCTTTTTTTTGCTTTTTTATTAGCTCCAACGTCAACAGCTTGCCGTTTTTCCTCTACTCCGGTCACATCTTTAATTGCTACTTCTCCCACAACTGCGGTCGCCGGATCTTCGGCAACTGCCTGAGCCACTATTGGAATATTGCCCGGATTTTTTTCTACTTTTTCCACCGGATCAGCAACCGCTTCAACTGTCGTTGCTTTTTCCGCAAGAATAATCTCACTTGCTGGATCCGACATCAAAGCTGCCTGCATTTTCTGTAACATCTCCGCCGTTGCCGCTTCTCGATTTTTCGCCCGCACAGCATCGCCAGCAATATCAGCCTCATGCATAGCCTTTAAAGCCTGCCAATCTTTTTCAGAAATATTATATTTTTTCAATTTTTTATCAGCCTCTTCATAGGAAATTGGCATAGCATTATTCCCACCATAATAAATTTTTAATTTTTGGGGGTCATTGGGATCATTGGTTTTCTCCCGCCAAGAAAAAGATATGCATCGCCCATCCATTTTTGAACTATATAAATTTTTTCCCACTGAATATTTTTCTTTCACCTCATCTTCGGTCATCTCAATAGAACTCGCATCGCGCACTTCAACTTTTAAACTTTGCGTGCCCGCAACACCCTGCAATTGGTCAGCCAACGTTTTATTCATTCCATCTTTCACCATAAAAATATGCCAAAAATTACTTTTAAATTATACCATGAAAAAATATTTTTGCGTATGGGTATAAATCATTTTTATGCTATAATACAAATAATAAAAATAAAAATATTGCATATGTTGCCAAAAAAAATAACCGGCCTTTTGACCAAAAAAAGACTTGCCTTGATTTTTATCACCCTCATTGTTGCTGCTGGATTTTTTTTACGCATCTACAATATCGACAACACCCCGCCAGGAATCTATCCCGATGAAGCTGTAAACGGCGAAGATGCTCTGCGGGCCAATGCCACCGGCGAATATCAGTGGTTCTATCCGGCAAACCAAGGGCGCGAAGGCCTCTTTATGAATCTTATCGCTTTTTGTTTTAAATTTTTTGGCGCCAGCATTCTAACCCTCAAACTTCCTGCCATTCTCTCCAGCACCCTGACGATTATTGGTATATATCTATTAACTAAAGAACTCTTCGGCAAGCGCGCCGGTCTTTTCAGTGCCTACTTATCAGCTTTTTCTTTTTGGGCAATTAATTTCGGCCGCATTTCTTTCCGCGCCAACATGTTGCCAATGGTTTTGTCTTTTTCCTTTTATTTTCTCTACAAAGGTTTGCGCACAAAAAAACTAACCGACTTTGCTTTAGGCGGAATAATTTTCGGCATCGGACTGCACACCTATATTGCATTTCGGATTGCCCCATTAATTTTAGTTTTTGCCCTAATTGGACTAATTATCTCCCGGGAAAATTTCTTAAAAAATTATTGGAAGCACATTCTTACGTTCGTTTTTTGGACAACCCTTATCGCCGGGCCAATGCTTTACACTTTTTTCTATGCTCATCCGGAATATTTGGAATCCCGCTCATCGGAAATATCCGTCTTCTCTCCGGAAAGAAACCATGGCCATCCCTATCTGACGCTACTGCGCAGTCTTAGCTTGAGTCTAATTAAATACAATCTTGTCGGCGATCAAAATTGGCGCCACAACTATCCGCCTTACGCTATCCTTGATCCAATTTCGGGCACCGCTTTTGTTTTTGGCTTTATCTACTCCTTAATCACCATATTCAAACTTACCTATTACCGCTTCAAAGATAAACTTCGCGACACCAATCTAGATGTGCATATTTTTTTAATGGCTTGGTTTTTTGCGATGCTTGTGCCGGAATTTCTCACCGCCGAAGGCAATCCGCACGCCCTGCGTTCAATTGGCACGCTTCCCGTTGTTTTCATCCTCGCTTCACTTACCTTCACTTTCCTGCTCAATTGTTCCAAGAATGCCAGCTGTCTTTTCAAAAAAATCCACATCGCTTTTATTATTATAATATTAGCCACCATCGGCATATTCAATTCTGTTAAATATCATTACTTTTGGGCAAATCAAACTATTGTAGGCAAATCCTTCAATAAAAATCTCACCGACATGTCAAAATATCTGCAAACTCTGCCCAAAGAGCAGGAAAAATTTGTTGTCACTAGTTATAACACTCTGGAAAAATTGCCAATCTTCATTTTCAACCAAGGCAATAATGTTACCTTTCTTTATCCCAATGAGCTAAATAAGATAAACCCAAAAAATGAAAAAAACTTTCTAGTTTTTTTCACTGAAAACAATCAAGACGCAATGCGGGCAATTCAACAAAAGTTTCCTAATTTAAATTTACAAGAAATTGATAACTCTTTGGATAGTGTTTATTATATTTTAAAATAAAACAAAAAGTATGAAGAAATTTTTAGAAAAGCATTACCTATTTGTCATTATTGGCATCCTGTCCTTTATGACTGTCGTTTCCATTCTCAACGCTAATAATGATAGCTTGATATATGATGAAGATGCGCATATTCCAGCCGCCTACAGCTATCTTACCCAGCACGACATGCGCCTCAATCCAGAACACCCGCCCCTACTCAAAGATATGGCTGGTTTTCCCCTACTCTTTCTGAATTTGAATTTCGATACTACGCGTGATTTTTGGGCCAAGGATAATGCCGACGCCAGCCAGTGGAATGCCGGAAAAGAATTTCTTTTCAAATCTAATAACAATCCCAATCAAATAATCCTATGGTCCCGCCTGCCGATAATTCTGCTCTCGCTGATCTTAGGCTTATTTATTTTTAAATGGGCTAGTGAACTGGCCGGAACTATTGCCGGACTCTTTGCTCTCGCGCTTTACGCTTTTGACCCAAATATTCTTGGCCACAACCACTTCGTCACTACCGACCTGGGAATCGCCGCCTTCCTCACATTTTCTTTTTACTTTTTTCTGCGCTTTATTAAAAATCCCAGCTGGAAAAATGTTTGTATTTCTGGAATATTTCTCGGCCTAGTTCAATTAGTTAAGTTTTCTTCCGTCTTGGCTTTTCCTATTTTTGGCATGATCTTGTTTATTTACCCACTGGTAAAATTCAAAAAAAATACAAACAAAGCCAACGAGCTTGGCGGATATATCTTCAAGGGAATAATCATGTTTTTGCTTTCTTTGATTATTGTCTATGTTGCATATTGGTTAAACACCTATGCCATGCCCCAAACAAAACTGCCAGAAATTATGGATTACTATTTCAAGCCTTATGATACGCGCCCCATCAACATCTACGCCCGCCAATTTATTTCCTACGTCAACGCCAGCCCAGCCTTGATGCCTTTGGCGGATTATTTTTTTGGCGTTGCCAGAGTCTTCCAGCGCGTTGCTGGCGGAAATGTAACATATTTTTTTGGAGAAGTG
>Ga0172380_10001143_pt1 | contig 46937 bp, 43 predicted proteins | sample Leawe162metaG_FD_119747 | JGI IMG/M metagenome (GOLD analysis project Ga0172380, IMG submission 119747) | Leachate microbial communities from a municipal landfill in Southern Ontario, Canada - Leachate well 162 metaG | ecosystem: Engineered > Solid waste > Landfill > Unclassified | place... | reverse complement strand
CTACGGCATGTGCGGCCGCGCCTATTCGCCCCGCTTCCTGTGGATGTGGCCGAACGCGCGCATCTCGGTGATGGGCGGCGACCAGGCTGCCGGCGTGCTGGCGACGGTCAAGCGTGACGGCATGGAAGCTGCCGGCAAGAGCTGGAGCGCCGAGGAAGAAGCGCAATTCAAGGCGCCGATCCGTGAGCAGTATGAGACGCAGGGCCACCCGTACTACGCCAGTGCCCGCCTGTGGGACGACGGCGTGATCGACCCGGCCGATACGCGCCGCGTGCTGGCGCTGGCGCTCTCCGCTTCGATGAACGCCCCGGCCGAAGAAACGAAGTTCGGCATCTTCCGCATGTAAGGGACAAGGAAAGAACATGAGCCAATACACCGCAATTCTCACCGAAGTCGACGGCCCGCTCGGCATCCTGACGATGAACAAGGCGGAGCGTCACAACGCCTTTGACGAGGTGCTGATCGCCGAGATCACTGCCGGCCTTAAGGAACTGGAAGCCAACCCGAAGGTGCGCGCCGTCGTGCTCTCGTCCACGGGCAAGAGTTTCTGCGCCGGTGCCGACCTGAACTGGATGAAGCGCGCCGCCGGCTACTCGCCGGACGAGAACCTGCGCGATTCGCGTAACCTGGCGACGCTGCTGTCCACCCTCAACGAACTCTCAAAGCCGACTGTCGCCCGCATTCAGGGCCCCGCTTATGGCGGCGGTGTCGGTCTGGTTGCCGCCTGTGACATTGCCGTCGCCACCTTCGAGGCGCAGTTCGCGCTGACCGAAGTGAAGCTCGGCATCATCCCGGCGGTGATCAGCCCCTATGTCATTGCCGCCATCGGTGAGCGCTACGCACGGCGTTACATGCTCACCGCCGAGCGCTTCTCGGCTTCCGAGGCCTATCGCATCGGTCTGGTGCACGAAATTGTGCCGGATGAGGCGGGTCTCGACGAAGCTGTTGGCGAGATCGTCGAGTCACTGCTGAAGAACGGCCCGCGTGCGCAGGGCGAATGCAAGGCCTTGATCCGCGTTGTCGCCGGGCAGCCGATCGACGAGGCGACGATCGAGGAAACCGCCCAGCGCATCACCCGCGTGCGTGCCAGTACCGAAGGCAAGGAAGGCCTCACCGCCTTCCTTGAAAAGCGCAAGCCGAACTGGTTGGGGGGCAACTGAGATGATTGGTAAGTTGCTTATTGCCAACCGTGGCGAGATCGCCTGCCGTGTCATCAAGACCGCCCGCCGCATGGGGATCCGTACCGTCGCCGTTTACTCCGAAGCCGACGCCGAAGCGCGCCACGTGCGTCTCGCTGACGAAGCCGTCTGCATCGGCCCGGCTGCCGCGCGCGAGTCTTACCTCGTCGTCGACAAGATCATCGATGCTGCCAAACGCACCGGCGCGCAGGCGATTCACCCCGGCTACGGTTTTCTCTCCGAGAACGCCGGCTTTGCCGAACGCTGTGCCACGGAAGGCATCATCTTCGTTGGCCCGCCGGCCTCGTCGATCCGCGCCATGGGCTCGAAGTCGGCCGCCAAATCGCTGATGGAGAAGGCTTCGGTGCCGTTGACGCCGGGTTACCACGGCGACAACCAGGAGCCGGCCTTCCTTCACCAGCAGGCCGATGCCATCGGCTACCCCGTGCTGATCAAGGCGAGTGCCGGCGGCGGCGGCAAGGGCATGCGTCTGGTCGAAAAAAGCGAAGATTTCGAAGCCGCGCTGGCTTCGTGCAAGCGCGAAGCGCAATCCTCCTTCGGCGACGAGCGCGTGCTGGTTGAACGCTACGTCACTCGCCCACGCCACATCGAGATCCAGGTTTTTGCCGACACGCAGGGCAATGGCGTCTACCTGTTCGAGCGTGACTGCTCGGTGCAGCGTCGCCACCAGAAGGTGCTGGAAGAAGCGCCGGCACCCGGCATGAGCGAAGCGCGCCGCCTCGAGATGGGCGAAGCGGCAGTGGCTGCGGCCAAGGCCGTCGGCTATGTCGGCGCCGGCACGGTCGAGTTCATCGCTGAACAGGATGGCCGTTTCTACTTCATGGAAATGAACACCCGCCTGCAGGTCGAGCATCCGGTTACCGAAATGATTACCGGCCAGGATCTGGTCGAATGGCAGTTGCGTGTCGCCTCTGGCGAACCGCTGCCGCTCGCGCAGAGCCAGTTGCAGATCCGTGGCCATGCGCTGGAAGCGCGTATCTACGCCGAGGATGCCGACAAGGGCTTCCTTCCTTCCACTGGCCGTCTGGTACGCCTGTCGCCGCCGGCCGAGAGCCTCAACGTGCGGGTCGATACCGGCGTCGAGGAGGGTGACGAGATCACGCCGCACTACGACCCGATGATCGCCAAGCTGATCGTCTGGGATGAGCACCGCGACGCCGCGCTGGCCCGCATGCGCCGCGCGCTGGCCGACTACCGCGTGGTTGGCGTCACGACCAACATCGATTTCCTGTCACGCCTCGTCGCCTGCCCGGCCTTCGCCGGCGCCGACCTCGATACCGGCCTGATCGAGCGCAGCCGGGAATTCCTTTTTCCCGAAAATGTGGCAACACCGAAGGCGGTACTGCAGGTCGCCGCCGTCGGCGAGCTGCTCTACGAAGCCCACATCGCCCGCGAGCAAGCGAAGCAGAGCGGTGATCCGTGGTCGCCGTGGCACGCCCGCGATGGCTGGCGGCTGAACCTGCAGGCGATGCGCACGATTGGCTTCCGCGATGGCGAGACGCTGACCGAAGTGCATGTCGCCTATGGCAGTGGCTCATGGCAATTGAGCTGCCACGGTGAGACCGTGCTGGCGCGCGGCAGGAAGCTGGAGGGTGATCGCATCGCCGTCGAACTTGACGACCGTCGCCTGATCGCCAGCGTCATTGCCGCCGGGGCCAAGCGCCACATCTTCCTCAACGGCCAGACCTGGATCATCGAACGCGATGACCCGCTGCATCTGGTTGAAGCCGGCGGCGCGCATGGTGGTGGCCTGACCGCGCCGATGCCAGGCAAGGTCGTAGCGCTGCTGGCACAGCCGGGGGCGAAGGTAGAGAAGGGCGCACCACTGCTGATCCTGGAAGCGATGAAAATGGAGCATACGATCACGGCGCCGAAGAACGGCGTGGTCAAAGCGTTCTGTTATGCGGCGGGGGATCAGGTGGCGGATGGGGCGGAGCTGGTGGAGTTTGAGGAGGAGAAATGAGTCTTCCAAGTCGCGTGAAAATCGTTGAGGTCGGTCCGCGTGACGGACTGCAGAACGAGAATCAGCTGGTGCCGACGGCGGTCAAGGTTGAGCTGATCGAGCGGCTCGCCGATGCTGGTCTGTCGGCTGTGGAGTCGACTTCCTTCGTCTCGCCGAAGTGGGTGCCGCAGATGGGTGACAACACCGAGGTGATGAAGGCGATCCGCCGCAAGGAAGGCGTCGCCTACCCGGTGCTGGCGCCCAACCTGAAAGGCTTTGACGCGGCGGTGGAAGCCGGGGCGACCGAGGTGGCCGTCTTCGCTGCAGCATCGGAAGCCTTCTCGCAGAAGAACATCAACTGCTCGGTGGCGGAAAGCATCAAGCGCTTCGAACCGGTGATCTGTTCCGCACTGGCGCTGGACTTGAAGGTACGCGGCTACGTTTCCTGTGTGCTTGGTTGCCCCTACGAAGGTGCCGTTGCGCCGCAGAAGGTTGCCGAGGTCGCGCAGCGGCTGTTCGAAATGGGCTGTTACGAAGTGTCGCTTGGCGACACCATCGGCACCGGCAACCCGGTGTCGGTACAGCGCATGATTGAAGCCTGCGCCCGCAACGTGCCGATGGCAAAGCTCGCCGGGCATTATCACGACACCTACGGCATGGCCATCGCCAACATCTACGCCTCGCTGGAACTCGGCATGCGCGTTTTCGACAGTTCGGTGGCCGGCCTCGGCGGTTGCCCGTATGCCGCAGGCGCTTCGGGGAACGTTGCCACCGAAGATGTCGTCTACCTGCTGAACGGACTCAACATCGAAACAGGTATCGATATGGAAAAACTGCTGGACGCCGGGCAATTCATTCTGCAGCACCTCGGGCGCGAACCTGCCTCGAAAGCGGCGCGTGCGCTGCTGGCAAAGGCCGCAAGCTTGCGCGGAGCCGCTTGCGCATGACAGCAATTGCCTCGCCCTGCGTGAACATCTGCCGTATGGACGCAGATAACGCCTTGTGTCTGGGCTGCTACCGCACGATCGACGAAATCGCGCAGTGGAGCCGTGCTGCTGACGAGACGAAACAAGCCATCCTCGCTGCGGTGGAAAAACGCCGCAACGAGCACGACCCCAATGGCCGTGATTTTCATGGCGACTGCAATCGCTGATCCGATGACAGAAGAAGACCCCTACCTCTGCGTCGGCATCTGCATGGCTGACCCCGATTCCGGCTACTGCCTTGGCTGCGGTCGGCCACCACTCCCGTCCCCGGCTGGCGCGGTCGTCGTGGAAGTGCAGCCGACGCAACTCATCGAACCGCTTACATCTTCCGGTGATCCGGATACCCCGGCTTCATGAACAGGCCGCCGGTAAAATTGCCCGATAGCCTGTTGGTGCTGGAGCGCGGCTGGCTTTCTTCCAACAACATTGTTTTCTACGAAGGCGAAACGGCAGCGCTGGTCGATAGCGGCTATGTCAGCCATGCAGCGCAGACAGTGGCGCTGCTTGAACGCGCCCTCGATGGCCGCAAACTGACGCGGCTGATCAACACCCATTCGCACTCCGACCACATCGGCGGCAATGCGGCCGTGCAGGCCTACTTCCACTGCCACATCACTGTCCCCGAAGGTATCGCCGCCACCATCGCCGAATGGGACGAGGCGGCATTGCTGCTGTCGCCGCTCGGCCAGCGCGCAGCCCGCTTCACGCACGACGCCACCTACGGCCACGGCGACGAATTTTCCCTCGGCGAACTCAACTGGCGGGCCATGGCCGTACCCGGCCACGATATGGACGCACTGGCGCTCTATAACCCGGAAGAGAAGATACTCATCTCCGGCGACGCACTCTGGCAGGATGGTTTTGGTGTCATCTTCGCCGAACTGCTCGGCAACCCGGAGGGGCTGAAGTCGACGCGCGAGACGCTGGAGCTGCTCGCGCGCTTGCCGATCGATAAGGTCATCCCCGGCCACGGCGCCCCGTTTGCCGACGTTCCGGAAGCGCTGGAGCGGGCTTTTCGGAGACTTGCCGCCTTCGAACAAAGCATCGATCGCCTTGCCCGTCACGCGTTGAAGGTCATGCTTGCCTTTTTCATGCTTGAAAAGCGGCAGCTGCCGCGCGACACCCTGCCCGAGTTTCTTGCCGGGCTCTCCTTCGTGCAGAACGTGAATGCCCGCTACCTTGGCTACGACAACGAAGAACTGGCCGACTGGCTGGTGGCCGATCTGACCCGCGCCGGGGTGCTGCGCGAAGAGGGCGGCTTGCTGCTGGCTGTTTGAGCCAGGCGGCCCGGGGGCCGTGTTTGCTACGCACCCTGTCGGGAATTGGCGACAGGTAGCGTTACCAGGGGGCTCTGGCCTATAACGAAAGTGAAAGCAGGGGATGTAGCACTTTCCCAATGGTTGCCGTTAAATGTTGCAAGCACTGAAGGAGCTGGTAATGGACAAGTCGATGGTCAAGGGCATTGTGCTCGGTGGAATTGGGGCTGTTGTCGTGGCCGCCAGCGGGGTCACCGGCTACAAGGCGATCAATGAAAGCAAGCCGGTCTTCGCCGAAGTGGTTTCGGCCAAGGCGGTCAAGGAAACAATCAAGACGCCGCGCGAAGAATGCGAGGAAGTCGCGGTGCAGAAGAAGGCGCCGGTGAAGGACGAGCATCGCATCGCCGGTACCGCAATCGGTGCGGTTGCAGGCGGTCTGCTCGGCAGCACGATTGGCGGCGGTAGCGGCAAGAAGGTGGCAACGGTCGCTGGTGCAGCGGCGGGGGGGTATGCCGGCAACCAGGTGCAGAAGAACATGCAGGAGAAGGACACCGTTACCGAAATGGAGCGGCGCTGCAAGACGGTTTATGACACGTCGGAAAAAAATCATGGCTACGACGTGACCTACCGCCTCAATGGCAAGCAGGATGTTGTGCGTATGAGCTTCAACCCCGGTAGTCAGATTCCGGTGAAGGACGGGAAGCTGGTGCTGACGCGCCAGGAGACCGCCACGAAGTAATTGCCAGTGAGGCCGAGGGGTGGGGGCGCCGGATAGCAGATAGCGGATAGCCCTCGCCAAGCCGGCCGCTTCAAGGTAAGTTTGCGAGATGACCTTTCCAGCGGTTTTCCAGAAAATGCTGCGGCGCGCTGCCTTTGGCCTTGCCACCTTCCTCTTGGCCACAAGCGCATTGGCGCAGTGGAATCTGTTCGGCCGCACCGAGACCCTGCGCATCTATCTCGACCAGGGTTCCATCCGCCGCCAGGGCGATCTCGCGCAGATGTGGCAGTTGTACGACTACACGTCAGCGCAGTGGGTAGGTACCCAGCAGGTGGTGCTGTCATTCAAGAATCTGGTCGAGTACGACTGCAGCAGCCTGCGCGCCCGCATCATTGCTGGTGCGGCCTATACCGAGCAGATGGGGGCAGGGAAACTGGTGACTTCGGAGACCCGGCCGGACGCCGCGTGGAGCGTGCTCCCGCCCGGTGGTACCGGCGAGAGCACCTGGAAGATAGCCTGCGGCAAGGACTGAGCCTGAGCTGCGGGGATTGGCGTAGAAAAGCAGCCAACCACGGCGAACACGGTGCAGGAGGGGTTTATCCTGAAAACCGTTTTTCAGCCACGAAGATCACGAAGAACACGAAGCGAGTCAATGGCTTGATCATGGGGCGCGACTCGCCCAGCGAGCGAGTCAATGGTTTATCCGGGCATTTCGATTTTCTTCGTGAACTTCGTGCTCTCCGTGGTGCAACTGCTTTTCCCAGGCCTATTCCTCGGTATCAGGCAATGCCGGCGGTACGGGTTTCCTGCTTGCGGCCTTGGTCGGTCGATGATGCTTTTTTTCAACGCCGCTGAATGCCTGCCGCGCAACGGCCATTTCGCTCAAGGCTTCGGCCAGTCGTTTCGCCACCGCTTTCTTCGGCAGGCCACAGAGCAATGACATGGCCGCGTCGATATCCGTTACCGCATGGACACTGAATTGGCCGACAGCGACTGCTGCCACCACATCGTGGCGCAGCATCAGGTGCTGCACATTGCTGGCGGGAATGATCACTCCCTGCTTGCCGGTCAGGCCACGCGCCTTGCAGATGTCGTAGAAACCCTCGATCTTTTCGTTGACCGCGCCAATTGGCTGCGCTGTGCCGTGCTGGTTCACCGAGCCGGTAACGGCCAGCGTCTGCGTCAGGGGTAGCAGGCCAATCGCTGAAAGCAGCGCGCACAGCTCGGCCAGTGAGGCGCTGTCGCCTTCGATTTCGCCATAGGTCTGTTCGAAGACCAGTGAGGCATTGAGTGACAGCGGAATCTCGCGGCCGAAGCGGGTGGCGAGGAAGGAAGCGAGGATGAGCACGCCCTTTGAGTGCAGCGGGCCGCCAAGCTCGACCTCGCGCTCGATGTCGATCAGCTCGCCTTCGCCCATGCGCGCACCAGCGGTAATGCGTACCGGTTGGGCAAAGGCGTATTCGCCCAGATCGACGGCAGCCAGCCCGTTCACCTGCCCGACGGCCTCACCGTCGGTGGCAATGAGCGTGATGTTGCGCAGGATGGATTCGTGCGCTCCCTCGCGCACACGGTCAGCGCGACGGATGGCAGCGACCAGTGCCCGCTCCACATGCCCATCTTCGATGTGTGCAGCTCCTGCCTTGCCGGCGTAGTGGTCGGCTTCGCGCAGCAGATCGGTCAGCCTGCGTGTCTGCGTCGACAGGCGAACCGCATCTTCGGCCAGGCGCGCCGCGTGCTCGATGATGCGCGCCATGGCATCGCGGGTCAGCGGCCGGAGTTTGTCGCGCCGGGCCAGCGTGGCCAGCAGGCGCGCGTAGAGGAAGGTGTTCTCGGCGCTGCGCTCGACATCACTCTCGAAATCAGCGGCAACCTTGAACAGCTGCGAAAAATCGGGATCGAGCTCGGTGAGCAGGTAGTAGGTCATCCGCTCGCCGACGAGGACAACCTTGAGGTCGAGGGGGATGGGTTCGGGTTCCAGTTGCACGGTGCTGGCGAGTCCGTAAATCTCACCGAGCGATTCGATACGCACCTGCCGGCCGCGCAGTGCACGCTTCAAGCCTTCCCAGGCGTAGGGTTGCGTCAGCAACTTTGCCGCATCGAGGATCAGCGTGCCGCCGTTGGCGCGGTGCAGTGCGCCAGCGCGGATCAGCGTGAAGTTGGAAACGAGGACGCCGAGGTGCGCCAGGTGCTCGACACGACCGATCAGGTTCTGAAAGGTGGGGTGATCCTCGCAGACGATCGGTCGGCCGTTGAGGCCGTGGTTGTCGACCATCAGATTGACGAGGTAACGCTGCAGCGAGATGGAGCCGGAAAAGAGAAGCGTCTCCACTTCCTCTTCACTCTTCTTCGTTTCGCGCAGCGACTCACCGGTGCTGACAAGGTCTTCGAGGCAGGCGTCAAAGAAGGCGATGACATCGGGCAGGTCGGCCCAGGCAGGCCGGATATCGTCGATCAGGTGGCCGACGGCAAGCTGCAGCGCATCGCGGCTGATTTCGCGGATACGCGTCGCGTGCTCGCGGCGCCAGAACGGGAACTGCCGCAGCAGTTCGCTCAACTTGATCTCGAACTTCTCCATGGCGCGCTCGAGCTTGGCACGCGTCTTCGCCGGCAAGGCCTGGAATTCTGCTTCGGAAAGTGTTTCCTCCTTGCCTGTTGCCTTGAGCGGGGCGAAAGCCATGCCGTCATCGGACTCGACGAGTGCGATGCCGAGCTTGGCTGCTTCGTCGCTCAAGGCCTTGAGGCCGGTGTCCTCCCGCTTCTTGTATTCGCGCTCGAGGGCGTCGAGCTTGCTACGGTAGTCGTTGCTTTCGAAGGCGGCCGAGATCGCCGGGCCGAGCTCGGCGACGAGCTTCTCCATTGCAGATTTCAGGCTGCGGCCGCGCCCTGCCGGCAGGCGTAGCAGCGTCGGCTGCGTGGCGTGTTCGAAGTTGTTGACGTAGCACCAGTCGGACGGCGCGCAGGTGGCGCGCGGAACACGCTCCAGCAGGTCGCGGACAACAGCATGGCGCCCGCTGCCGGTGTCGCCGAGGACAAAGAGGTTATAGCCGGGGTGGCGCATTTCGAGGCCGAAATGCAAGGCTTCGACGGCGCGCTCATGCGCAAAGTCAGCGCCGATGTCAGCCAGTTCCGCGCTGCTGGAAAAAGGCAGGTGGTCGGGGTTGCAGGGTGCGTAGAGCTGGCCGGGTGAGAGCGCCAGGGGGTTGCGCGGTTCGACTTTTCTGGACATGGAGGCACGCACCAAAAGCGGTCAGGATGGATCTATCCTAACCCCAAACAGGGTGTGCGGCACCCCAGGCTAGTGCGCTTTCGGCTTGCGCTTGCGCCCGTAGTGGTCGAACACCCAGCGCGCGTCGACGCCGGCGCGCTCCAGCGTGCAGATTGACGGATCGTCATCGTGGCCGCTGAAGTACTCGTCTTCCTGTGCGGCCATCACCATGCGGATCGCGTCGTCGTCCTCGACGGTGTAGATCTCGGTGATCTGCGTCGTTACCTCATCGAGGTGTGCTTCGTAAGTCATGGGCTTTGGCGGCTTGGCCATCTCTGTCTCCTTCGGTAGCAGCCTTGGCGTAGGCGGTCAGCAGGTACTGGTGCAGCCTTGCAGATCGTTTCCATTTTCCGGTATCGACTCACCCGGGTGCATGGGGTGCCCTGACGGATGCGACCCCGGAGGGTGATGCGAAATCGGGTAAAACGAACTGTGGGCAGGCGGGAAAATTGAAGCCGTGAAAGCGGCGCCTAGTCGCCCTTGCGCCAGTCGCGCAGGGTTTCCTTGGGTGGTGGTGGCGGAGCGTTGTCGCGGCCGTTGTTGCGGATCAGCGGCAGTGCCGCACCCAGTACAACGACCAGGCAAATGCCCAGCACGATCCAGCCTTCGTTCATGCCTACCTCGCTTGCAAACAGGCCGCATCATAGCGCACCCGCTGCCGCAGGTATCGGGATGCGCCTTTCGTCGCCTGTAGCAGCAGGCTGCTACCCGGCGCCGGGCGTCTTTCCCGACAATGGCCTGCCACCCATTACAACAGAGGAGACCGACATGGCAGCCCGGAAAATTTTGATGATTACCGGTGATTTCACCGAGGATTACGAGACCATGGTGCCCTTCCAGGCGCTGCTGATGGTCGGCCACACCGTGCATGCGGTTTGCCCCGGCAAGAAGGCCGGTGATCAGGTGCGGACGGCGGTGCACGACTTCGAGGGCGACCAGACCTACAGCGAGAAGCCCGGCCACAATTTCACCCTCAACGCCGAGTTCGACACCCTCCGTGCCGAGGACTACGACGCCTTGGTCATTCCAGGTGGCCGCGCGCCGGAATACCTGCGCCTCAACCCGCAGGTGATCGCCACCGTACAGCACTTCGCGGCCGCGAAGAAACCCATCGCCGCCATCTGCCACGGTGCCCAGCTACTGGCAGCGGCAGGCGTTCTCGCGGGACGCAGCTGCAGCGCCTACCCGGCCTGCGCGCCGGAGGTGAAGGCGGCCGGCGGCAGCTATGCCGACATCGCGGTGGACAAGGCTCATGTTGATGGCAATCTCGTTACTGCCCCGGCCTGGCCGGCGCACCCAGACTGGCTGGCCAAATTTCTTGTGGTCCTCGGTTCGCGCATCGAACCCTGAGCCATGAACCCCGGCCCCTGAGCGATCATTGAGCGAAGCCTGCTAATCTGTGCCCGCCGGCCGCTGTTGCGGTCGGCGCGCTCATCTGTCCGGAGGTTCCCATGTGCGAAATCTACGTCAAGGCCGACCCCATCCTCTACGAGTCGCGTTCGCGCTCGGTGCGCATTCATGGGGCGGTAAGCAAAATCCGGCTCGAAAACCTGTTCTGGGACATTCTCGCGGAACTGGCTGAATCTGACGGCTATACGACCAATCAGCTGATCGCCAAGCTTTACGACGAAATCGTCGACTATCGCGGCGAGATCGACAATTTCTCGTCCTTCCTGCGAGTGACCTGCCTGCGCTACCTGACGCTCAAGAAAAATGCCGGTGACAGAGCCCAACCCAGCCTTGCGGTCATCCCCCTTGCAGTAGCGCGTTGATCGGTCATTCCCTCGTCCGCGCCATCGTGAATTCTCCCTGGCTTCTCCCCGTATAATCGCCGCTGCAGTCTGCGTTACTGCTTAAAAAAACGGTCGGCGTCCTCGGGCGCCGTATTTAAGCCGCTGTGTCACCCGCACGGCGGCGGCTGAATAATTATCGGGAGACACCCCATGAGCAATTCCCTGCGCCGTCTGGCGCTCAAGGGCGTATCAGCCATTGTGCTGGCCGCCACCTTTACCGGCTTTGCCGCTGCCCAGGAAAAAGTCCTGCGCGTCTCCGCCATTCCGGATGAAGCGCCGACCGAACTGCAGCGCAAGTTCGCACCGCTCGGCAAATATCTGGAAAAGGAAACCGGCATGAAGGTCAGCTTCGTTCCGGTTTCCGACTACGCCGCCGTGGTCGAATCGCTGGCAACGAAGAAGCTCGATCTGGCCTGGCTAGGCGGCTTCACCTTCGTACAGGCGAAGATCCGGACCAACGGCACCGCCATCCCCATCGCCCAGCGCGAAGAGGATGCGAAGTTCACCTCCAAGTTCGTCACCGCCGACCCCAACATCAAGTCGCTGGCCGACCTCAAGGGCAAGACCTTTGCCTTCGGTGCGCCGTCCTCCACCTCGGGCAGCCTGATGCCGCGCTTCTTCCTGCAGCAGGCCGGTCTCAACCCGGAAAAGGACTTCAAGCACGTTGCCTTCTCCGGCGCGCATGACGCCACCGTTGCCTTCGTCGCTGCCGGCAAGGCCGACGCCGGCGTGCTCAACACCTCGGTGTGGGACAAGCTGGTCGAGGCCAAGAAGGTCGATACCGACAAGGTGCGTGTGTTTGCCACGACGCCGCCGTACTTCGACTACAACTGGACAGTGCGCGGCGACCTCGACCCGGCGCTGGTCAAGAAACTGACCGAGGCCTTCCTCAAGCTCGACCCGAAGAACCCCGAGCACGCCGAGATCATGGCCCTGCAACGCGCCTCGAAGTTCATCCCGACGAAGAAGGAAAACTACGACGGTATCGAAAAGGCGGCGCAGTCGGCGGGTTTGCTGAAGTGAGCCTTTCGTGAGTTTTATGCTGGACGGTGTGGGCCTGACCCACGCCAACGGCTTCACTGCCCTGAACTCGGTCACGCTCGCCGCCACGCGCGGCGAGCGTATCGCCGTCATCGGCCCTTCCGGTGCCGGCAAGACGACACTGCTGCGCCTGCTCGGCGCGGCGTTGCGGCCGACGGCAGGTGCAGTGTCCTTGCTTGACGCCAATCCGTGGGAGATGTCGGCACCGGAATTGCGCCAGTTGCGCACGCGCATCGGCGTCGTCCATCAGGCACCGCCGCTGCCACCGCGCCAGCGCGTTGTCACCGCCGTGCTCGCCGGCCGTCTCGGCCAGTGGCCGCTGTGGAAGAGTCTGGCTTCGCTCGTCTATCCGCTCGACATTGCCGGGGCGAAAGCGGCGCTGGCGCAACTCGATCTCGGCGATCGCCTGTTCGACCGTTGCGACCGCATCTCCGGTGGCCAGCTGCAGCGTGTTGGCGTTGCCCGCGTGCTCTACCAGCGGCCCGAGCTGATCCTTGCCGACGAACCGGTCTCGGCGCTCGACCCGACCCTGGCGCAGCAGGCGGTGCGCGTGCTGCTGCGCGATGCCGAAGCACGCGGCGCCACACTCGTTGCCAGCCTGCATGCCGTCGATCTCGCCCTCACCGAGTTCCCGCGCATTGTCGGTGTGCGCGACGGGCGCATCGCTTTCGACCTGCCCTCGACACAGGTCACCGAGTCGCTGCTGCACGAGCTCTATGCAGCCGAAGGGGCAGAGCTGCCGACACTGGCCAATGAGCCGCGTTTCCCCGCCCACGCGGTCGACGCCGAAGCGCCGCTGCCCGGCGCCCGCTGCCGGTGAGCGCTGCCCACTCACTACCGGTTTCCTTGCGCGATCCGGCTGCGCGCGGCCGCGTCACGGCGCTGCTGCTTGCCTGCATCGTGCTCTGGCCGTTGCTGGTGGTGGCCGAGTTCAAGCCCGGTGCGCTGTTCGATGCGCAGAACCTGAAGGTCACCGGCAACTTCCTCGCCGCCTTCCTGCCGCCGGAAACAGGGCACGAATTCCTTGGCTACCTCGGCCGCGCAACGCTGGAAACCCTGGCCATCGCCACCGCCGGTATCGCGCTGGCGATGCTGCTGGCGGTGCCGCTGGCGCTCCTGTCGACGCGCGTGCTCAATGTTGCCGACATCGGCCCTGGTCCCGGCCAGGGCCGTGCTGCGCTGCTGCACCACGCGCTGCGTGCGCTGCTCACCGTGCTGCGCGGGGTTCCCGAACTGGTCTGGGCGCTGGTCTTCGTGCGCGTCTTCGGCCTCGGCCCGGCGGCCGGCGTGCTGGCACTGGGCCTTACCTACGGCGGCATGCTGGCCAAGGTCTATGCCGAAATCCTCGAATCGGGCGACACCCGCCCGGCGCGTGGCATCCTCGAAGCCGGCGGCGGCCGGGTGCAGGCGATGCTCTATGGCCTGCTGCCGGGTAGCGCGCAGGAGCTGACGTCCTACACGGTGTACCGCTGGGAGTGCGCCGTGCGCGCCTCGGTGGTGATGGGCTTCGTCGGTGCCGGCGGCCTCGGCCAGCTGATGGATCAGGCCATGAAGATGCTCAACGGCGGCGAGGCCTCGACCATCCTGCTCACCTTCCTCGCGCTGGTTCTCGCCGCCGACCTCTTCTCCGGATTCCTGCGCCGGCAGGTCGGCAATGCCGGAACCCACGGCCGCGTGGCCGGTGTCGGCGCAGGCAGCGCCGCTTTCATCGGCCTGCTGGGCAGCGCCGTGGCGGCCAGCTTCAGCTACCTCGACCTTGGGCTGGCTGCGTTGTTCTCCCGCGAATCGGCGGGCCTGATCGGCGATTTCCTGCGCTCGTTCTTCCCGCCGGATCTGTCGTCAGGCTGGTTGTCGAAGGTGGCCTACGGCACGGTCGAAACGCTGGCGATTTCGGCCGTCGGCACCCTGCTGGCAGTGGTCGGCGGTTTCGCGCTGGCGCTGCCAGCCTCCGGGCGCTACGGCAGCATCGCCTTGCAGGGCGCACGCTTCGTGCTCAACGCGCTGCGCTCGGTACCGGAGCTGGTCTGGGCCACGCTGACCGCGCTGTCGGTCGGCCTCGGCCCCTTCGCCGGGGTGCTGGCCCTGGCCCTGCACACCAGCGGCGTGCTCGGCCGCCTCTTTGCCGAAGCCCTGCAGAATGCGCCGCCCCCGCCGCGCGATGCCCTGCTCGACGCGGGCGCCCGGCCGGCCGCGGCCTTCCTCTACGGCACGCTGCCGGAGGTCACGCCGCAATTGATCGCCTACACCCTCTACCGCTGGGAAATGAACATCCGCATGGCCGCCATCCTCGGCTTCGTCGGTGCCGGTGGGCTGGGGCAACTGCTCTATTTCGAGCTGTCGCTGTTCCACTACGCACAGGCCAGCACCGTCATCGCGGCAATGCTGGCGCTGTCGATCGCCGTCGACGCAGCGAGCGCGGCGATTCGGCGGCGGATGCTCTAAGCAGCGGTTGGCTATACTATTGTCATTTGACGAGACTGGCCGCCAGAAGCGGTCATTAATTAGTTGACTTAGCAAGGCCTGACCTTCATTCCTGATGGCCGTGAGCAAAATGCCGTTTGTCATATATTTTTTGCGTAATAGAAGCGTAACAAATTTACAGGGGCAATGAGATGGGGGTTCCGAATTACACGGGGTATTGGACCGGCACGATATCGGGAACAAATCAAGGTGGATTCACCCTAGACATCAGCCAGCACGGCGATCAAATCAGCGGGTTGGCTACACTCAGCGAACCAGCACTTGGGGAGTATGAGTATGCGGTGGATGGTATGGTCGGCGATGTCCTTACGGCGCAACTAACCCCAAGTGGGAAACTGCCATCTTTTCGCCTTGGTGTCGTCCAGGTCATTTGCTCAGCAAATCGTGAGGGAGTCTTAACTGGTAAGTGGAAATCGGAAATTGGAACCGAGGGTATTCTCACCGGTCGGAGGTTCGAGGACAAACCGTTAAAGTCGAGACAAGCCGCTGGAGAGCAAAGCTACCAGTCCACTACCGATAAGCGAAATATCGCAGTTTTTATCGCATCTCCAGGAGATCTTGCTGCTGAGCGCCAGCAATTTCGAGATGCTATTCGCCAGTTAAATCCAGGTTTCGGTGACGGTGCGAATGTCTTCTTTGAAGCACTCGGATGGGAAGACACCTTGGCGACTACAGGCAGGCGGAATCAGAGCGTCATAAATTCCGAAATCGACCGGTGCCAGATATTTATTCTTGTGATGCATCGTCGGTGGGGGCAAGAGGCGCCAGATGCATCGCCCTACTCGTCATATACAGAGGAAGAATTTCATCGAGCATTGGAACGCTGGCGAAGGGAAAAGTCTCCAGAAATATTTGTGTTCTTTAAACGGGTAGACGCTCAGCAGGAGGCAGATGCTGGTCCTCAGTTACAGAAAGTGCTGCAATTTAGGCAGCACCTTGAAGATACGCGCCAAGTTTTTTATCGATTTTTTGACGACAGTGCTTCATTCTTTAACGAAGTAGACAAGCATCTGAGAGCTTATGTACGAGGAGAACTAAGTTGTTCGGATATGAGCAATCCTATCGTCTTGCCACTCTTAGCTTTGGAGGAAGTAAAAAAGTCCAAGGAAGAAGTCTTACGACAAGCGAGGTTGGCTGAGACGGCTAATCAGAAAGCAGAGGCAGCATACCTCAAGCTTGAAGAGCTACAGTTAGAGTCTGCACAGGAGGCAGCCGAGCAGGCATCGCAGGGAAACATTGAACGTGCGCGAGAAAGATTTGGGCGGCTTGCAGCTGATACCTCAAACATTCAAGTTTTGTACTTGGCATACGAGTTTTTTCAGCGAACGGGTGATCTTGGGGCAGCAAAGGTGGCGTTGCAAAGATGGCTAGCCATTAGCGGGCCAGACGCGGTTTCAATTGAAACTGCAGCCGCGTATGGAAACCTTGGAACCCTTCATCTAAGCAAATCCGAATTCGACCTAGCAAAGACGATGTATGAGAAATCGCAGGCCATAAGCGAATCAGTTGGCTACGAAGCAGGCGTCGCAAATGCCTACGCACACTTAGGTAATATTCATGAGCAACAAGGGAATTACACCTCGGCAGAGACGATGTACGAACAAGCATTAGCGCTTGAAGAAAGGCTAGGGCGCAAGGAGCAAATGGCCAAGAACTACGGGCATCTTGGTGTGCTCTACATGAATCGAGGGGAACTCAGCAAGGCCAAGATGATGTACGAAAGGGCGCTAGCCACGAACGAGGAACTAGAGCAGTTAGTCGGAATGGCAGAGAATTTTGTCGGCATTGGAATACTCTACAAAAATTGGGGTGAGCTCGACAAAGCGGAGGAGATGTACCTAAAGGGATTGGCTATTAACGAGAAGCTTGGAGTTAAGGCTGCGATAGCAAGTTGCTATAGCAACCTCGGTAGCTTGTACAAAATCCAGGGAGATATTGATCATTCGGAAGAAATTACCCTAAAGGCTGCGGCACTCTATGGTGAGCTTGGAAATGGAATCGGCATGGCTGACGCTTACGGCAATCTTGGCATCATCTATAAGATCAAAGGAGACCTTGAGCATGCTCAAGTCATGCAGGAGAAGGCGCTAGTTATCAATAAGGAGCTAGGCCGCAAAGGCGCTGTGGCTCACGGGCTGAGTGCCATGGGAAACATATACAAGGCCCTAGGAAATCTTGAACGTGCCGAAGCGATGTACATGCAGGCCATTGCAATCGATGAGGAGCTGGGCAGAAAGGCTAGCACAGCAATCCACTACGGTAATCTTGCGACCATTTACATGGGTACAGGCGATCTCGTGAACGCTTATATTGGCGAAGGTGATCTCGATAAGGCTGAAATGCTGTTGCAAAAAGCGCGGAATATTAACGAAGAGCTCAACCAAATGGATCCCCTGGAGAACAACTACGTTAACCTTGAAATTGTGTATAGGGAGCGAGGAGACAGCGAGCGGGCCACTGAAATGCATGCAAAGGCATCGGCCATAAGAAACGCTCTCCGTCCAGCACAAGTAGGTGATGGGCGGGTCTGAACGCGTACATGTTCTGACTTTGTTTTATACCTACGCTTTTTGGCCGATAACTAGACTTGCCGTGACTGACCGCTTTGGGTGGCGGATTCAGCCGTTCACCCTTCACCCCGCCATCCGCACAAACCGCGTCAACCGAATCTCCACCGTCAGCCTAAGCGATTCCAGCGCCATGGCCCGCGTACGTCCTTCGGCACCGGCTTTGAAGAAATGCGGTGTCATCAGCAGCAGGTCGGCGATGCGTTCCGGGTTGGCGATTTCCAGTTCGTAACACAGCGTCTCGCTGTCCAGTGGTGCGAAATCGTTGGGCGTTTGCACGCCCTCGCTACGCTCGGCCTTCAGCGTCGGGTAGATGATCTCGCGCAGTTCGCGCAGGTGGTCCGGGCCGGCGTCGACCTGCAGCAGTTGGCCGCCCGGTTTGAGCACGCGGGCGAATTCCGGATAGACGGGGAAGCCGAACAGGCACAACACGCGGTCGAGCGTGCCGGTCAGCACGGGCAGCTTGGCGTTGCTGCCAACGACCCAGTTGGCCTGCTTTCCCTTGTCCTGCTTCGCTGCAGATTGAACGGCCCACTTGGAGATATCAAGCCCGAGCAGTGACAGTGATTGATCGGCGATTGCGGCTGCGGCCGCGAGTTGGCGCAGGTAGTAGCCCTCGCCGCAACCGGCATCGAGGCAGGCGAGCACGCCACCTGCGGGCGCATCGGCCAGCACGACGCGGGCGACGGCGGCGGCAATCGGCTGGTAGCTGCTGGCGTCGAGGTGGCGCCGGCGGGCGGCGACCATCTCCTTGCTGTCGCCGGGGTCGCGCGATCGTTTCTGCTGCACCGGCAGCAGGTTGGTGTAGCCCTCGCTGGCAATGTCGAAACTGTGTCCGGCGGCGCAGCGCCAGGTAGCGCCCCTGCGCCGTAGCGGCGCGCTGTCGAGCGGGCAGGCGAGGGCGTCGAACGGGGTAATGGTCATTGACTCTGGCTGCTGCGGCTGCGTGCGGTGTGAGTAATTCTCCGCAGCATCAGCGGCCGAGCGTGTGTTCGACCAGATCGACCCAGTAGCGCACGCCCAGCCCGATGATCTCGTCGTTGAAATCGTAGTGCGGGTTGTGCAGGGTGCAGCCGCCGGTACCGGGGCCGTTGCCGAGCCAGACGTAGCAGCCGGGTTTTTCCTTCAGCATGTAGGCGAAGTCCTCGGCGCCCATCGACGGCAGTTCGTCCTTGCGCACCTTGTCGTCGCCGAGCAGGGCGGCAGCGACCTCGCGGCAGATGCCGGTTTCGGCGGCGCTGTTCACCGTCGGCGGGTAGCGGTGGTCGAAAACGACGCCGATCTGCGCACCGTTGGCCGAGGCCACGCCCGAGCACAGGCGCTCGATGGCGCGCTCGACCAGCTCCTGCACTTCCGGTTTGAAGGTGCGGATGGTGCCGCGTAGCACGGCGTCCTCGGGGATGATGTTCCAGGCGCTGCCGGAGTGAAACTGAGTGACGCTGACCACCGCAGCATCGCAAGGGTGCAGGTTGCGCGACACCACGGTCTGCAGCGCCTGCACCAGCTGGCTGGCGGCGACGATGGTGTCCACGCCCTGGTGCGGCATGGCGGCGTGGCAGCCATGGCCGCGCACGGTGATCTCGAAGGCGCAGGTGCCGGCCATGACCGGGCCGGGCATCACCGCCATTTCGCCAACAGGAATGCCGGGCCAGTTGTGCAGGCCATAGACGGCATCGACCGGGAATTGCCGGAACAGACCCTCTTCGATCATCACTGCCGCACCGCCTTCCGATTCCTCGGCCGGCTGGAAAATGAGCACCACGGTGCCATCGAAATTGCGGTGTTGTGCCAGATGGCGCGCGGCGCCGAGCAGCATCGTGGTGTGCCCGTCGTGGCCGCAGGCGTGCATGCAACCTTCGTGTTTCGAGCGATGCGGGAAATCGTTCATTTCCTTGAGCGGTAGCGCATCCATGTCAGCCCTGAGGCCGATCATGCGGGCCGATGAACCGGCGCGGATCACGCCGACCACGCCGGTTTTAGCCAGCCCCCGGTGCACTTCGACGCCATACCTGGTCAGCTCGGCGGCTACCAGATCGGCGGTGCGCGTCTCGTTGAAGGCGAGCTCGGGGTGGGCGTGGATATCGCGGCGGATGGTGGCGAGATCCGCCAGGAATGTGGGGTCAAACGACAAATCAGGTACGGGCATGGGAACGTCCAGCGATGAAACGGACTCTACAGTGTAGATCACTCTTTCTTGTCCGCGAAACCCCGCATCCGCTATGCTTCCGACCATGCGCCTCGTCCTTATCAGCGGTCTCTCCGGTTCCGGCAAATCCATTGCCCTCAAGATTCTTGAAGACAGTGGCTATTACTGCGTCGACAACCTGCCTTCTCAGTTGCTGCAGCCATTGGTGGGGCAGCTCGACCAGCAGGGCTACGACAAGGTGGCGGTCGCCATCGACATCCGTGGCGGCGACTCGATAGCGACGCTGCCGCAGCAGCTGGATTCGCTGCGGGCGCAGGATCTGGAGCTGAAATTCCTCTTTCTCGATGCCAAGAGTGAAATTCTCATCAAGCGCTTTTCCGAAACCCGGCGGGCTCACCCGCTGGCACGCGACGGCCGTTCGCTGTCCGAAGCCATTGCCGAAGAGCGGGAGCGGCTTGAAAGCCTGGCGGGTCTTGGCCACCACATCGACACCAGCGACATTTCGGCGGCAACCCTGCGTGAGTGGGTGCGCCAGTTCATCGAGGCCGAGCCGGGGCAGGGGCTGACGCTGATGTTCCAGTCTTTCGGTTTCAAGCACGGGGTACCGCTCGATGCCGATTTCGTCTTCGATGTGCGCTGCCTGCCCAATCCCTATTACGACCCGGTGCTGCGCCCGCTCACCGGCCTTGATGAAGCTGTTGCCGACTTCCTCGACAACCAGCCCGATGTGCACCGGATGCGCGAGGACATTCACCGTTTCGTTTCCGGCTGGTTGCCGGCCTTCATCCGCGACAGCCGCAGTTATCTGACGGTGGCTGTTGGCTGCACGGGTGGCCAGCATCGCTCGGTGTTCATTTCCGAATGGCTGGCGCGTGAATTTTCTGGCCGGGCACGGGTGCTGGTAAGACATCGGGAGTTGTCGTGAGAAGAATTCACCACGAAGGCCACGAAGATCACGAAGAAAATCGCAAAGCCTCTCTTGGTGATCTTCGTGCGCTTCGTGGTTGATGCTTCATGAAGAATAACTGGCGTTCCCTCATGCGCCCCGGTGACTGGGCCGTCGTTGGTGTTTCTGCGCTGGCCGTGGCTGTTTCCTTTCCGCTTGTCTGGCAGGGCGGTGCCGCTGAAAAGGCGGTGGTCAAGCGCGATGGTCAGGTGGTGGCCGAGCTCGATCTGGCACGCAAGCGGACGCTGGAAGTTGCCGGCGCCATCGGCACGACGGTGATTTCCGTCGAACCGGGGCGTGCGCGTGTTGCCGCCGACCCCGGCCCGCGCCAGTATTGCGTCCGCCAGGGATGGTTGCGGCGCCCTGGCGAAATCGCCATCTGTGCCCCCAATCATGTCAGCCTGCAAATCACGGGCCGCAGGAGCAGTTTTGATTCCATCACCTACTGATCAGGTCACGCCGGCCAATCGTGCCGCCGCTGCCAGCATCGTCTTGCAGACGACGCCGGAAGACCATCGCGTCGCCCAGCTGGCGGCGGCAGCGATCGGTCTGGCGCTGCTCGATGCCGCCATCCCGCTGCCCTTGCCGGGGGTCAAGCCGGGGCTGGCCAACATTGTCACGTTGCTCGTGCTCTACCGCTACGGATTGGGTACGGCAGCCTGGGTCACCGGTCTGCGCGTGTTTGCCGGTGGCCTGCTGCTCGGACATTTTCTGGCACCGGGATTTTTCCTCAGTCTGGCGGGTGCCCTTTGCAGCCTGCTTGTGCTGGCGGCTGCATGGCGTTTGCCGCAGCGCTGGTTCGGCCCCGTGACCCTGTCGGTGCTGGCCGCCTTTGCCCATATCGGCGGCCAGCTGCTGCTGGCGCGTATCTGGCTGATCCCGCATGATGGGGTTTTCCTGCTGGCCCCGGTGTTCCTGGCGGCGGCCCTGTTCTTCGGAATCATCAACGGCCTGATCGTAGCCCGCTTGCGTGGCGAAGCGGATGCGGATGCACAAAACACACCCAACCCGGTGGAGCTGAAAAATGCCTGATACCCAGAAGACCGTTTGCCTTGCTTTCACCGGCGCTTCCGGCATGCCCTACGGCGTTCGCCTGCTCGAATGCCTGCTCGAAGCCGGGTGTCACGTGCAGTTGATCTACTCGCAGGTGGCCCAGGTGGTGGCCCGGCAGGAGATGGATCTGGAGTTGCCGGCACGGGCCAGGGAAGCAGCCGAGCATTTCCGCAAGGTCTACGCAGCGGCTTTGGAAAAAGGCGGCGGCACGCTGGAAGCCTACGGCCGCGAGGAGTGGTTTGCGCCGGTGGCCAGCGGCTCCAACCCCCCGGATGCGATGGTCGTTTGCCCGTGCACCATGGGGACACTGGCGGCCATAGCCCAGGGGCTTGCCGACAACCTCATCACCCGCGCCGCTGATGTCGCAATGAAAGAACGCCGGACCTTGATCCTGGTGCCGCGTGAAACGCCGTTCTCGGCCATCCACCTCGAAAACATGCTGCGCCTGGCACATGCCGGCGCAGTCATCCTGCCGCCCAATCCCGGCTTTTATCACCGCCCGCAGAGCGTGGGCGAAATGGTCGATTTTGTTGTTGCGCGCATTCTCGATCACCTCCGCGTGCCGCACGCGTTGATTCAGCGCTGGGGAGCCGTGGCCGAATGAGCTTGCTCGACTATTTCAAACCTGTCCGTGTCGTGCAGCCGGAAGAGCTCGACATCCCGCTGTTCCCGCTGAAATCGGTGCTCTTCCCCGGCGGTAGCCTGGCGCTGAAAGTGTTCGAGAAACGCTACCTCGACATGAGCGCCGACTGCCTGAAAAACGAGCTGCCCTTCGGCATTTGCCTGATTCTCAAGGGCGAGGAAGTCGGCGCGCCGGCGACGCCGTATTCGGTCGGCACCCTGGCGCATGTGACGAGCTGGGATATGGAGCAACTCGGCATCCTGCAACTGGGTGTGCGCGGTGGTCGGCGTTTTCGCATACTCGAAACGCGAATCGAGGCCGATGGCCTGCTGCGTGCTCGCGTTCGCCTGCTGGAAGAACCGGCGCCGGTCGCCGTGCCGGTGGCTCAGGAGGGCTTGCTGCCGATCCTGCAGAAAGTTGCCGACGATCTCGGGCCCGAAAAAATGCCCCTGCCGCACGCCTGGGGCGATGCCACCTGGGTCGGCTACCGGCTCACCGAAGTGATGCCGGTACAGTTGCTGGCCAAGCAGAAACTGCTGGAGCTGGACGACGCGGTTTCGCGTCTTGAAATTCTCTTCAAGTATCTGGCACAACGGGGGCTGGTGAAGTAGTTCGGCGGAAGCTGGCGCCACACGCACCTTGGTGCTGAGTGCTGACCTGTTGCACCCGGCTTCAGATTTCTGGCTACGGCCCTTCTGCTTTCGATATCAGTTCATGCCGTGTGGCGTAGCGAATCAGATCGGCGTTGTTGTCGATGGCCAGTTTTTCCATCAGTCGCATCTTGTAGGTGCTGACCGTCTTCGGGCTCAGGTGCAGTTGGTCGGCGATCTTGCCCAGTGGCGACCCCGTGGCGATCAGCTTGAGAATCTGCAGCTCGCGCTCCGACAGCGATTCGTGGGGCAACTGCCCTTCACTGGTGGCGACGACAACCATGGCTTCAAGCAGCGACGGGTCCACGAAGCGGCCACCGGCTGCGATCTTGTGGATGGCGGCCAACAACACTTCCGGCTCGCTACCCTTGGTGACGTAGCCGGCAGCCCCGGCTTTCAGTGCGCGGGCAACAATCTGCCCTTCGTTGTGCATCGACAGGATGAGGACAGGCAGGGCCGGGTGTTCCCGACGCAGGCGCTGGATCAATTCGATACCGCTGATGCCCGGCATCGTCATGTCGAGCAGTAGCAGATCGCAAGGCACCTGATTCAATTGCGCCAGCGCCGACTGGCCGTCTGTCGCTTCGCCCGTAACCTGCATGTTGGCACTCGTGGCGATGATCTGTTTGAGACCGCCGCGCACCATGGCGTGGTCGTCGGCAATGACAATACGAATCATGAGGCGGCTCCGTGTGCTGTCGGGAAGGAAATGCCGCCATGGAATGAGGGCCTTCTGGTCATGAGTGTTTCCTCGGGAGCGGTAGTGAAATGGTCACTGTGGTTCCCTTGTTCGGGCTGCTTTCGATGACCAGTTTGCCGCCGACGGTCAGTATCCGCTCGCGCATGCCGAACAGGCCGAATCCCTTTTTATCTGCGGCCGCCGCAATGTCGAATCCGCACCCATTGTCGCGGACGAACACCTGCAGCATGCGGTGGTCACGGTGCAGGGTAATGCTGACCCGGCTGGCTCGCGCGTGCCGGGCGATATTTGTCAGCGATTCCTGAACGACGCGGAAGACTGCAGTCGACAGCAGGTCATCGAGGTTGATCTCAACTCCGTCGCTGCTGTTGCATTCGACCGAGCATGGAATTTCCCAGCGTGCCGAGAAATCGTCGGCCAGCCACTCAATGGCTGCAACGAGGCCGAGGTCGAGTGCCGACGGGCGCAGGTTGCTGGCAACGTGGCGGACGACGTCAATCGTCTTGTCGACCAGTTGCCGCATGCGGTCGAACTGTTCATGCAGCTTCGGATCGTCGCCAAAGCCCATGCGTAGCAGGGAAATATCCATCTTCAGCGCAGTCAGCAGCTGGCCAAGTTCATCGTGGATTTCGCGGGCGATATGCTTGCGATCCTCTTCGAGCAGCAGCGTCTGATGTGCCGACAGGGCGCGTAGTTTCAGTCGTGAGGTGTTGAGCGCACGCTCCGCCTCCTTGCGTTCGCTGATGTCGTAGATGGCGGCGACAAAGTTTGTTATTTCGCCGTTTTCGTCGCGGAGAGCGGCAGTGGAAATGTCCACCCACAGTAGGTTGTTGTCAGCTTGCAGATAGCGTTTTTCGAAACGATAGTGGTCGCGGGTTCCGGCACGAATCTCGTCGAGGTACTGCTGTTCCCTGACAAGGTCGCGAGGATGTGTGAAGTCGGCAAAATTCATCTCCACCAGCGCTTCGGACTCGTAGCCAAGCATGCTGCGGAAAGCCTCGTTGAAATAACCGACTCTGCCAAATGCATCCGTGGCGGCAATGCCGATGCTGGCGTTGTCGAAGATGGCGCGGAAACGGGCCTCACTTTCGCGCAGCGACTGTTCGGCGCGTTTCTGGCGGTCGATGTCGAGCATCTGCCCGATCGAATAGGCCAGCTTGTCGTTTTTGTCGAGCACTGCCGAGGCGACCATGATGGCCCAGACGTTGCTGCCATCCTTGCGTACATAGCGCTTCTCCATGCGGATCGTTTCTGTCGCGCCGGCCAGCATGCCCCGTCGCAGGCGATTGTTGAGGGCCAGATCGTCCGGGTGGGTGATATCCATGTAGGTCATCGTCAGCAACTCTGCTTCTGAGTAGCCGATGAATTCGGTCATCGCACGATTGACCTTGGTGTAGCGCCCGTCGTTGTCTGCAATGGCCATGCCGACCGGCGCCGAGTCGAAGGCTTGCTCGAAGAAGTCGCGGGCGATGCGCAATTCCTCCTGGGTCCGCTGCATCGCCGTGACATCTTCGTTCACCACAACAGCGCCGAGAAGCCTGCCGCGCTGGTCGCGCATGGGTACCGCCGAGTTGAGGATGGTCTTGTGTGTGCCGTCGAAACATTCGATCTCGATCAGTTCGCGAAGTGAGGTTTCGCCCTTGCTGATGGCCCGGGCCATGGCCCAGTCCGCTGCGGCAATCGGCTGACCGCTCTCTACCCACCAGCCCTTGTAGTTGCCGTATTGCTCCGGGGCTACATAGCGTTTGCCGGTCCATATGCTTTCTGCTGCCGGGTTGTTGCGAATGATGAGCCCCTGTGAGTCAGTGACCCAGACACCGACCGGGAGTGCTTCAAGCATCGTAGCCAGCAACATCTCGTTGTGCTGCAAGGCAGCTTCGGCCTGCTTCTGGGCGGTCACTTCGACGACAAAGCAGCCCATCGAATCGACCTTGCCGTCGGCGTCGTAAATCGGGAAAAACGACGCCCGCCAGTAGCCGAAACCGTCCATCTGTGACGGATCCTTGCCCTTGAACTCGACATCGCGGAAGGTGCGGCCGCTGCTGAATACTTCGTGGTGGATCGGGGCCAGCTGGCGCAGCAGGGTCGGATGAATCTCCTGCACCGTCTTGCCGGTGTAGTCGTCCTGGGCGTTGCCGTTGATCCGGGAAAGCTCAGGGTTGATCAGGCGGTAGCGCATGTTCCGGTCGAGGGTGGACATGCCGGCCGGGACCGCATCGAAAAAGGCTTTGAACAACGCCTCCCGGCTGACGATGTCGGCTTTCAACGCCAACTCGCGGCGGTGTGCACGCAGTATGAGTACGGCGCCGCCGGCCAGCGCCAGCGTCAGCAGGAGGGTCAAGGCGGCATACCCGGCCAATTCCTGGCGCAGGTCCCTGGTAATGTCGGCACGGGCGATGCCGACGGTGACCGCCAGCGGCAGATCGTCGAGCTTGCGGTAGGCAAAGAAGCGTTGCACCTTGTCGGCCGAAATCTCGCCTTCGAAGGTGCCGACAGGCGCCCGTGCGACTGCGTCCCGCAGGCCGCGATGCTCAAGACTCTGGCCGAAGGTCTGCAGATGATCCGGCTGGCGGGCAATGGTCCGGTAGCTCGGCAGATGGTGAACGCCGAGCGATCCGCTGTCTCCGATCCTTAACTTGTCGAAGTCTTCGGCGATGAGGTCGGCGTTGAGGCTGGCATTGAGGATGCCGAGAAGCTCGCCCCGGTCGTCACGCAAGGCGCGGCTGACTGTGAAGATGCGCTGGCCGGAGGCCGGGCCGACAATCGGTTTTTCAATGAACAGGCTGTCGTCGTCCGTCGCGCTGTGATGGACAAAAAAATCGCTACTGGTGTAATGCCGGCCGACAGCGACCAGTGGGTTCGACTGGGCGAGGCTGATGCCGTCAGTGCCGATGAAGGCAACCGTAACGACGCCGTGCAGATTGGGTGTCAGGCTTTCCAGCATCCATGCGAGCGCTTCGGCATCCTTCCAGGCGCGCTTTGTCTTGATCTCATGGCGTACCAGTTTGAGCATCTGGTCGGTAACGTGCAGTGTGTGCTGGATTTGTTGTTCGACAGCACGCACCAGATTCTCAGCCTGGGCATTGGCATGTTCGATGCGCTCTGCGTGCAGGCGCCACAGGTCGAAGGCCAGCAGGCTCCAGACCAGCGCGATGACGATGCCGGTGCCGGCGATCAGCCGTGTCGAAAAACCGTGATGAAAGGCAAAGGGTGGCCGTGACGCAGCGGGGGGTGGGTCGGCGATGGCATCGTCGTTCTTTGCGGGGGTCGCCATTGTGTGCGCAGTTGAATTCGGCTTCGGCTTCCGGGGGGTAAGGCCGAAGCGGCACAGCGGCATTCGGCAGACCCTCATTCTGCATCAAGCGCCAATCTGCGGCTAGTGAGGATAGGTTGCGTAAGGAAAACCTTACACCGGCGTAGGTGTCGGCCTTCAAAGAATCCGGGATGCCTGACTGACAGCCGGGTCGATGGCGTGCACTGTGATGTTTCACAACTCCGTGATCCTTCCGCTATTTCCGGTAAAGCCCCGATGAACTGCTCGACTATCAAGCCGCCGCCGTCTCGTGCCCTGAACGGCACTGATGCGGCTGTGTGCGGGTCGGTACTTCCGGGTGATTTGGCGACGGTCAACTACGCCTCATTGTTCTCGGAAGAGGTGCAGCAAAACCTCGGTAGCGAACTGCGGACGCTGATTCATGCAGTGATGCAAAGCGGTGATGCCGTACTGATTACGTCGGCATCAGGCGTGATCGAATTCGTCAACCCGGCCTTCGAGCGAGATAGTGGCTACACCGCCAGCGAAGCGGTCGGGTGTCAGCCCAGTCTGGTCAGTTCCGGTCAGCATCCTGCCGAATTCTTTGCCCGCCTGTGGAAGACGATTCGTGCCGGTGAGGTATTTCGCGGGGTCTTTACCAACCGTCGCAAGAGCGGCGAGATCTACTACGACGACAAGACGATTACGCCGTTGCGCGACGCCTCCGGGGTAATCACGCACTTCGTTTCGACGGGGCGCGATGTGACCGAACGGGTGCGCTCCGACTCTCGGCTCGAATACCTGACAAACTACGATTCGCTGACCACGCTGCCCAATCGCAGCGCTCTGATGGAGCGCTTGTCGCGGGCGGTACAGCGCTGTCGAAATGAGCGCTCCGGGGTCACCTTGCTGCATATCGACCTCGATCGCTTCAAGAATATCAATGACACCCTCGGCCACGGTGCCGGGGACCGTCTGCTGAAACTGGTCGGCGAGCGCCTGAGTGCCAATGTGCCGGATCCGGAGGCGGTGGCTCGTCTCGGTGGGGATGAATTTGCGGTGATCTTCGAGAGTGGTGTGGCGCGCGGTGAAAGCGAGGGGTTTGCGCAAGAGCTTGTTGCGGCCTTTAGCCAGCCGTTCGAGTTCGATGGCCGCAAGCTCTACGTCAACGTCAGTGTCGGTATCGCTGCCTACCCCAACGATTGCGACGATGTCGAGTCGTTGATCAGGCATGCGGAAATCGCCATGTTTCACGCCAAGCTTTCCGGTCGGGCGACCTGGGTTAATTTCAGCTCGGTGATGGAAGGCGACATGCTCGACAACCTGTCGATGGAAAGCTCCCTCCATGGCGCGCTGGACAACGATGAGTTCGAGGTGGTCTATCAGCCGGTCATGGACCCCGCCAGTCGGCGAACGGTTGCCGTTGAAGCCTTGTTGCGCTGGCATTCGCCGCAACACGGCAACGTGCCGCCGTCGCGTTTCATCCCGATGCTTGAGGCGACCGGGATGATCGTCGAAGTTGGCCGCTGGGTGTTACAGACGGCATGTGCGCAGATCCAGGCAGCCGAACAGCTCGGCCGCGCCGGTGTGGTCCTTGCCGTCAATCTCTCCGGTCGTCAGTTTCGCGATGCGCGCCTGGTGGACGATGTGCGCAAGATTCTGGGCACCACCGGACTACCGGCCAGCCAACTGGAGCTGGAGATCACCGAAAGCATCCTCATCGAAAATTCGGCAGCAGCGGTGAAAACGCTGGATGCATTGAAGGCGCTGGGTGTGCGCCTGGCGATCGATGACTTCGGCACCGGTTACTCGTCACTCAGCTATCTGCGGCGGTTTCCGATCGATACATTGAAAATCGACCGCTCTTTTGTGATTGAGCTGGAGAGCAGCCCCGATGCGGTGGTGATCGTCAAGGCCATCGTCAACCTGGCGCACAGCCTCGGCCTCGAAGTCGTCGGTGAGGGCGTCGAGACGGCGGGTCAGCTCGCCTTTCTGGCTGAGATGGGGTGCCGCAAGGTCCAGGGCTACTGGTTCAGTCCGCCCCTCGTTCTGCAGCAATTGCTGTCGGTCTGCGCCCAGGATGAGCAGGCGCAGACGGCCTGTATCTCCGGAGTGTATGCATGAGTGTATGCATCGTGTTGGGCGACGATAAGCGGCTGCTTGCCTCAGTTAGCGGCAACTTCGATTTCGACGCATCGCGGCAGTTGCTGCTGGGGGTCAAGGCGCAGTGGAAAGCCGGTGCGCAGACTGTCGAAGTGCAGTTGCGCAATGTTACCCAGGCGAGTTCCTGTGCCATTGGCACGATGATGCTGCTCTCGGAAATGGCGGGCTGTGCCTTTCATGTCAGCCTGGAGAATTGTGCCGGTGAAGTCTGTGCGCTTTTCGATTCCGGCCTGCTCGATCGCTATTTTCCGAGTGAGGCGCTGGATGGCTGCCGTGGCTGCCTGGCCAACAGTCAGCCAACCTGTGCCGAGCCGCTGACGATCGGTGTGCCGATTGCGCTGGCTTCGTGATGATTTTCGGTTGTTGAACTTACAGACTGTGACGCGCCCCCCGGTGCGTGACGTTTTATCTAGCGGAGAAATGAAATGCTTGGAAAACTTACGGTTGCGAAGCGCCTGATATTCGGTTTTGGCGTCTTCATCGTCCTGCTGGCGGTCGCCGTATCTCTAGGTCTGGCACGTCTGGATACGCTGAACGACATGACTGAGCGCATCGTCACCAAGGACTGGAAAAAAACAGTGCTGGCCAATGACGCCATCGACATGATGAATGCCAACGCACGTGAAACCTTCCTGCTGTTTCATACGCAGGATCGCGCTCCGGTCCTGGCGCGCATCGAGAAGCACAAGCAGTCGATCACCGAGCGGCTGGATGCACTCGACAAGCTGCTCTACAAGCCCGAAGGAAAGGCCTTGCTGGCAGATATCCGCGAGCGGCGCAAAGTCTATGTCGGCGCCTTTACCCGCGTTCCCGGCTTGCTTGAATCCGGCAAGGAAGCAGAGGCATCAAACTTGATGGGCGCCGAGGTGGTGCCAGCCTTGAATGCCCTGCTGGGAGCCGTGGACAAGCTGGTTCAGTTCCAGGGAAAGATTCTTGATGAAAGTGCTGCCGAGGCCCATGCGGTCTACGAGACAGCTCGCGCACAGATGCTGATGGGGCTGCTGATTGCCGTGTTTGTCGGCCTTGGTCTGGCCAGCTGGGTGATCAAATCGGTGACTGGGCCATTGGGGGGCGAACCGGACGATGTTGCCGAGGTGGCGAGGGCAATCGCCGGTGGGGATCTGACCTCGTCGTTGGCGGTTCGCTCAGGTGATAAAGACAGCCTCCTGGCGGCGATGGCGAACATGCAGCAGAGCCTGCGCAAGATGATCGCGGATTTGCAGCAGAATGCCGAAGGCGTTGCTTCAGCATCGCAGCAGCTGGCAACAGCATCGACGCAGGTGGCGATTGCCACTTCGTCCCAGTCTGAGGCTTCGGCCTCGATGGCGGCAGCGGTTGAGCAGATGACGGTGAGTGTCAATCATGTTTCCGAGCGCGCGCACGAGACGCACGGCATTGCCTCTGAGACCGGAGCGCTGTCGCGTCAGGGCAATCAAGTGATCGAGGAGACCGTGTCGCAGATGCAGACGGTGGCGCAGATCGTCGATGATGCAGCGGAAACAATTCGCCAGATGGGCGAGAAGTCGCAGCAGATTTCGAGCATCGTTCAGGTGATCAAGGATGTTGCCGACCAGACCAACCTGCTGGCGCTGAATGCCGCTATTGAAGCGGCGCGTGCCGGTGAGCAAGGCCGTGGTTTTGCCGTGGTGGCCGACGAGGTGCGCAAGCTGGCCGAGCGTACGGCCAAGGCAACGACCGAGATCAGCGCGATGATTGATGCCGTGCAATCAAGCGCCTCCGAAGCTGTGGATACCATGCAGAACGCCGTGGCACAGGTTTCGTCCGGTGTCGACAAGGCGCAGCAGGCGAGTGCGTCGATGACCGAGATCAGCTCGGGTGCCGAAAACGCAGTGATGATGGTGAACGAAATTTCCAGTGCGCTACGCGAGCAGAGCGTGGCCAGCAACGATATCGCCGCCAACGTTGAGAAAATTGCCCAGATGTCGGAAGAAAACGGAGCTGCCACGCGTGAAGTTGCGGATACCGCTTCGGCGCTGGAAACCCTGGCAGCGGCAACGCGTGCGGCAGTTGCCGGTTATCGCTTGGCTTGAGGCAGGGCCAGCAGTAACTTGCGGATCGGGGTCGGCAGCGCAGCCGTGTGCAGTTGATCCCGATTCAGCCACTCCACCTGGTTGCCCTCGGCTGCGTGCAACACTGTGCCGACAGTGCAGCGGATCGGCCGCAACGTCAGCCGGAAATGGGTGAAGGTATGCTTCAGCGGCGGCAGTTCTTCGCTGCTGCCGGGGCATAAGCCAAAGCGGGCGGCAAGCGCTGCTGGTGTTCCCTCCGGCAGCGCCAGCAGCCCGCCCCAGATGCCCGTTTCCGGGCGTCTTTCGAGCAGGATGCGTTGGCCATCGGTAAACACGGTAACGATGCTCTCACGCGCCGGCAGCGGCTTGGCCGGCTTTGCTGTCGGCAGCTCGGCCTGGCGGCCGTCACGCTCGGCGACGCAGAGTCCGCGCATCGGGCAAGTGCTGCAGGCCGGCCGGTTGCGTGTGCACAGCGTGGCGCCGAGATCCATGATTCCCTGGGTATAGCTTTCGATGTCGCCTGTCGGCAGCAGCGACTCTGCCAGTGTCCATAGTTGCCGTTCAACGACTGCCTGGCCGGGAAAGCCATCGATGCCGAAGACGCGGGTCAGCACACGCTTGACGTTGCCGTCGAGAATGGCACCGCGCTGCCCGAAGGCAAAGGCGGCGATGGCGGCAGCGGTCGACCGGCCGATGCCGGGGAGTTCGGCAATTTTCTCTGCTGATTCGGGAAAGCGACCCTCGTGCTCGGCGACGATGACCTGTGCACAACGATGCAGGTTGCGCGCACGTGCGTAATAGCCCAGCCCGGCCCAGTACTCGAGTACTTCTGGCTGTGCGGTGGCGGCAAGTGTGGCGATATCCGGAAAGCGTTCAAGAAAACGCAGATAGTAGGGCGTTGCGGTGCTGACCTGGGTTTGCTGCAGCATGATTTCGGAAAGCCAGATGCGGTAGGGGTCGCGCGTCTGTTGCCACGGGAGGTCGTGGCGGCCGTGATGGGTTTGCCAGGCAATCAGGCGTTCGGCGAAGGTTCTGGAATCATGCATGCGGAGGGTCGACAGGGGTATGCTGGAGCGGGGATAATCCCGCCCTTCCTGATGCTATCACGCCCCCTTGCCATGAGCGCCAATCCCGAACGCAGTCTTGATCACAGCCACCTGCCGTGCCCGTCCTGTGACGATGGCGCGGCGGCTGCACGGGAGGGAGAGGCCGTGCGTGATTTCGACTGCCGGAATTTTCGTGCCGCCCTCGGCAGTTTTGCCACCGGCATCGCCGTTGTGACGGCCTGCGCGCCCGATGGCAGTTTTGTCGGGCTGACCGTCAATTCATTCAACTCGGTGTCGCTGGAGCCGCCGCTGGTTTTGTGGAGCCTGGATCTTGGCTCCCCCAGCCTGGAAGCTTTCAGTTCCGCCAGCCACTACGCCGTGAACATTCTTGCGGCCGGCCAGAGCGATCTCTCGCAACGCTTCTCCACGCGTCTCGACGACAAATTCGGTGATCTGGCGGTATGTGTCGGCGTCGGTGGCGTGCCGCTGCTGCATGGTTGCTGTGCCTGGTTCGAGTGTGCCAACGAGGTGCAGTATCCGGGTGGCGACCACCGCATCTTTGTCGGCCGCGTCGAGCGCTTCAGCGGCGATCCGGAGCGGGCGCCCTTGGTCTATCATGGCGGCCGTTATCGCCGACTCGCCGGCGATCAAGGCGATGGAGGTTGAACGCCGGCCCGTCAGGGCTTAGAATGCCCCCTCGCGTCCTTCCGGGCGCGCCGAGCGGGCGTCGTATAATGGTAATACCCTAGCTTCCCAAGCTAGAGCCGTGGGTTCGATTCCCATCGCCCGCTCCACTCCCTCCTGCGCTTTCCCGCTTTCCCGTCCGCTTTTTCCTGTACTTCGCGTCAGTCTTCCGCAGGCGTTTCCGCGCTGCGATCAATGCTGATCAGCACCTTGTCGACCCGGTTCTTGTCCATGTCCATGACCTCGAAGCGCAGGCCGGTAGTGACAAAGTGGTCGGCAGGTGAGGGGATGCGGCCCAGCACATGCATGATGAAACCACCCAGGGTGTGGAAGTTTCGTTCGTCTTCACCGGGCAGGTCGTTGCTGATGTCGAGTTGCGATTTCAGACGTTCGATGCCGACGTCGCCATCGACCAGCCAGGAGCCATCGTCGCGCTGAATGATGTCGCGGTCTTCCGGCGCCTCGGGTACCACCAGCTCGCCGACGATCGACGCGAGCACGTCGGTAAGCGTGACCAGCCCTTGAACCTCTCCGTACTCGTCAACAATCAGTGCGAACTGCAGGCGGGCACGGCGGAAGCTTTCGAGCAACTGGGTCGTCGATACCGACTCCGGCACGTAAAGCGGCGGGTGAAGAACGGCCTGGATGTCGGTGATGTCGACCGGGTGGCCGGGCAGCGCCTTTTTCAGCAAGTCGCCTTTCTGAAGTACGCCGAGGATGTGTTCGAGCCCGTCGCGGCAGATCACCAGACGCGAGTATTCGCTGTCCATGATCTGCTGGCGGACGGCTTCCTCGCCGTCGTCGAAGTCGATGACACACATTTCGCGACGGGGCGTCATGATCGCGGCGATGCGTTGCTCGTCGAGACGCAGCACGTTGGAAACAATGGCCTGTTCGCTCTGGTGGAAGACGCCCGCCTCGGCGCCCTGTTCCATCAGAACCTTGATCTCGTCGTCAGTGACAGGCGGTTCTTCCTTGCGGCGGGCGCCGAACAGGCGCAGCACGACCGAGGACGAGGTAGAGAGAATGATCACCAGTGGATGGGTGAGGCTGGAAAGCAGCATCATCGGCCGCGCAATCAGCGCAGCGATGCCTTCGGGGGCGAGCAGTGCGAGCTGCTTGGGGACGAGTTCGCCGACGACAACGGAGAAATACGTGAGGCCGAGCACTGTGATGGTGAGTGCGATGCCGCGTGCGTAGGGTTCGATCAGGGGAATGGCGGTGAGCCATACGGTCAGTGGGTCGGCGAGGACGGCTTCACCGATGGCGCCGCTGAGAATGCCGACGCTGGTAATGCCGACCTGGATCGTGGACAGGAAATTGGAAGGTTCCTGATGAAGCTTGAGAGCGGCATCGGCGCCGATGCTGCCGTCTTCAGCCAGACTTTGCAGCCGGGATTTGCGGGAAGAAACCACCGCCATTTCTGACATGGCGAAGACCGCGTTGATGAGAATGAGGATGAGCAGAAGGACTATGTCCATGAAGCAAGCTGCCCATCACGTAATTCGTGCGCAGCTGTGGAGTCAATGAACGACCGATTCTAGCCGATTTGGTGCTCGGGAAATACACTTGCCCGCCACTTACCAGCCCCCCAGCGCTGGTGGTTGTTGTCCGAGCGTCAGCATTTCCTCTTCAATTTTCACGCGCAGAATCAGCAATCCTCGCAATGTTTCCCGGGCCTTGTCGTTCGCCCAGGTTTCGTGCGGCTGCTCGATGCAGGCATTGATTGCCGCATGGTCGGCGATGTCGACACCACACAAGGCTGCGTAATGCAGGATCTCGTGGTCGAGGCTGGCGAGCTCCTGTTCGTAGTTTTCGAAACCGCTCATTTCAGCCTCGCGATACGTCGTGCAGGGGAGTTGCCATCGGCGTCATACAGAAGCAGTTCATGGTGGGGGCGCGTGGTTGATGATGGCGGATTATCGCGGAAATCCAAACGGGAACGTGAAAATGAAAAGGCGCTCCGGGTGGAGCGCCTTTATCTGTCCTGCTGCCATCATTAGATCAGAACAGGTCGGCCTCCAGTGTCATCAATGACGCCGAGCCGGCACGGGCGAGGCGGATGGCCGTTGCCGTTTCCGGCAGCAGCCGGGCGAAGTAGAAGCGGGCGGTGGCCAGCTTGGCCTGGTAGAAGCTGTCGCCTGAATCCTGTTTGTCGAGCGCCAGTCTGGCCATGCGCGCCCAGAAATAGGCAAACACCAGATGGCCGGCAACCTTCATGTAGGGCACGGCAGCGGCACCAACTTCGTCCGGGTTCTGCATGCCCTTCATGCCAAGCTCCAGGGTCAGTTTCTGCAGCTTCTCGGCGAGGTCGGCCAGCGGGGCGATGAACTCGGCCATCTTGGCCTCGTCCTTGTTCTCGATGACGAAGGCTTCGATGCGGCGGCCGAATTTCTTCAGCTTTGCCCCCTGGTCAGCGAGCACCTTGCGCGCCAGCAGGTCGAGCGACTGGATGGTATTGGTGCCTTCGTAGATCTGGTTGATGCGCGCATCGCGGACATACTGCTCCATGCCCCATTCGCTGATGAAGCCGTGGCCGCCGAAAACCTGCATGCCGAGGTTGGTGCATTCGAAGGCGTTGTCGGTGAGGAAGGCCTTGATGATCGGGATCAGCAGCGCGACGACCTCGTCGGCTTCCTGGCGCACAGCGGCGTCGGGGTGGTTCAGCGAGCGGTCGAGTTCGAGCGCGACAAAGGCGGCGAAGGCGCGGCCCCCCTCGGCGTAGGCCTTCTGCGTCAGCAGCATGCGGCGTACGTCGGGGTGCACGATGATCGGGTCGGCAGCCTTGTCCTTGGCTTTTGCGCCGGTCAGCGCACGGCTTTGCAGGCGCTCCTTGGCGTAGGCCAGCGAGTTCTGGTAGGCCACTTCGGTCAGGCCCAGCCCCTGCATGCCGACGCCGAGGCGCGCCGCGTTCATCATCACGAACATCGCGTTCAGGCCCTTGTGCGGCTGGCCGAGCAGCCAGCCCTTGGCGCTGTCGAAGTTCATGACGCAGGTGGAATTGCCGTGGATGCCCATCTTGTGCTCGATCGAACCGCAGGCGACGCCGTTGCGCGGGCCGAGGGTGCCGCTGGCATCGGGCACGAACTTGGGCACGGCAAACAGGCTGATGCCCTTGGTCCCAGCCGGTGCATCGGGCAGGCGGGCGAGTACCAGATGGACGATGTTCTCGGCCATGTCGTGCTCGCCGGAGGAGATGAAGATCTTGGTTCCAGTGATGGCGTAGGCGCCGTCGGCAACCGGTTCCGCCTTGGTGCGCAGGATGCCGAGATCGGTGCCGCAGTGCGGCTCGGTCAGGCACATGGTGCCGGTCCATTCGCCGGAGACCAGCTTCGGCAGGTAGGTACGCTTCAGCGTGTCCGAGCCGTGGGCATGGATGCACTCGTAGGCGCCGTGCGACAGGCCGGGGTACATCGTCCACGACTGGTTGGACGAGTTCATCATTTCGTACAGTGCATTGTTCACCACCTGCGGCAGGCCCTGACCACCAAAGTCCGGGTCGCAAGTGAGCGCCGGCCAACCGGCTTCGCGGAACTGCGTGTAGGCCTCCTTGAAACCGCCCGGGGTCGTCACCTCGCCGTTGTTCCACTGGCAGCCTTCGCGGTCGCCGGACTGGTTGAGCGGGAAGATCACCTCGGCGCAGAACTTGCCGCCTTCTTCGAGGATCTGGTCGATCAGTTCGCGGTTGGTCTCGGCATGCGCCGGCATTTCGGCGAGGCGGTCCTCGACCTGCAGAAGTTCATGCAACACGAACTGCATGTCGCGCAACGGCGGTTGATACTGTCCCATTTGCTGTTTCCTTTATTGTCGTGTGGATGAAAGCGGACACTGGCAACCGGGTTTTGCCCCCAGCCTGCTCTGTCAGCGCACGCAGTAAAACGAACGTTTGAATAATTGTCATGGCTGCGTAGGTAGCGGGTCAAGTTGCGGTGCACCAAATTGCGTCCGGAAGTTGCGCTGCCGGCTTGAGTGGCGGGCTGCTTGCGGCGGAGCGGCACCGGGGCGCGTGCTAAAATCCAGCCTTTCCTCAAGCTGTCGCCCCATGAAACTGACGATCAACGGTGAAAGCCGTGAATTCGGTGAATTTCCCGCCCAGCCGACCGTGGCCGCGCTGCTCGACCAACTCGGGCTGACCGGCAAGCGGATCGCCGTCGAGCACAACGGCGAGATCGTGCCAAAGAGCCGCCACGCTGAAACGGCGGTTGGCGAAGGCGACAAATTCGAGATCGTCGTTGCCGTCGGTGGCGGCTAACAAAGAATTCGCAGGTTAAGGAGCACTCACCTCATGGATCAACTGACCATCGCCGGCAAGGCCTACGGCTCGCGCCTGCTCGTCGGCACCGGCAAGTACAAGGATTTCGCCGAAACGAAGGAAGCCATCGCTGCTTCCGGCGCCGAGATCGTCACGGTGGCCATCCGCCGTACCAACATCGGCCAGGACCCGAGCCAGCCGAACCTGCTCGACGCCATCCCGCCGTCGAAGTACACCATCCTGCCTAATACCGCCGGCTGCTACACCGCCGACGACGCGGTGCGCACGCTGCGCCTGGCGCGTGAACTGCTCGATGGCCACGCGCTGGTGAAACTCGAAGTGTTGGGCGATCCGACCAACCTGTTCCCGAACATGCCGGAAACGCTGAAGGCGGCGGAAACGCTGGTCAAAGAAGGTTTTCAGGTCATGGTCTACTGCGCCGACGATCCGATTCAGGCGAAGATGCTGGAGGAAATCGGCTGCGTCGCGATCATGCCGCTGGCCTCGCTGATCGGCTCCGGCATGGGCATCGTCAACCCGTGGAACCTGCGCCTGATCATCGACAACGCCAAGGTGCCGGTGCTCGTCGACGCCGGCGTCGGCACCGCGTCGGACGCGGCGATCGCGATGGAGCTGGGCTGCGACGGCGTGCTCATGAACACCGCCATTGCCCACGCGAAGAATCCGGTGCTGATGGCCTCGGCGATGAAGAAGGCGGTCGAAGCCGGCCGCGAGGCCTTCCTCGCCGGCCGCATGCCGCGCAAGTTCTATTCGGCTGATCCGTCGTCGCCAACCTCGGGGCTGATCGGTTCATGAGCGAAGAAAAGTTGGATAGGGAAGAAGGCGTCTACACCGCCGGTCGCGCCGGCCACATCCGCAGCTTCGTGCTGCGCCAGGGTCGCGTGTCGAACGCGCAGCAGCGCTACTACGAAGACATGATGCCGAAGATCGGCGTGCCTTACGTCAACGCGCCGGTTGACCTCGATGCGCTGTTCGGCAGGGTTGCCCCGAAGATCTTCGAGATCGGCTGCGGCATGGGTGAGACCTCGTTTGCCATCGCCGCCGCGCATCCCGAGAACGATTACCTCGGCCTCGAAGTGCACACGCCCGGAGTTGGCAGCCTGTGCAAGCTGGTCGCTGAAGGTGGCATTTCCAATCAACGTATTTGCCAGCACGATGCGGTCGAAGTGCTGCGCGACATGATCGGCGCCGAAACACTCTCCGGCGTGCACATCTTCTTTCCCGACCCGTGGCCCAAGGCGCGCCATCACAAGCGCCGGCTGATCCAGCCGCCGTTGGTGGCGACGCTGGTGTCGAAGCTCAAGCCGGGTGGCTACATCCATTGCGCGACAGACTGGGAAAACTACGCCGAGCAGATGCTGGAAGTGCTGACGGCAGAACCTTTGCTGCAGAACACTGCCGAAAGTTATGCGCCGCGCCCAGACTACCGCCCACTGACCAAGTTCGAGCAGCGCGGCATTCGCCTCGGTCACGGTGTTTGGGATCTGGTGTTCAGGAAGAAAAGCGTTTAACTACGGAAGACACGGAGAAGTGCAAAATCTTGCCTGCCTTTTCTGCCTCTCTCCGTGCTCACCGTGAATTCCGTGGTAAAGAATTTACTGCAATCGGAAGATCACCGGCAGGATCATCTCCCTGCCGGCCACGCCGGAAAGCCGGCCCATGGCGTAAGCCGCCTTGATCGCTGCATTGTCGAGAATAGTGTGGCCGCTGGAGGCGGCAACCAGAACATCGTTGATTGAGCCGTCTTCGCCAAGCGACAGGATCAAACGGACTTCACCTTCGAGCCCACGGGCAACGGCTTCTGCCGGGTAATAAAGGTGCTGGGCAATTTTCTGCTGGGCCGCCCGCACTTGGCGTTTATCCACTTTTTCCGGCTTCGGCTGAGCGCGGGGAGCGGGTTCCCTCTCCGGTGGCGGTTTCGCTTCCGGTGCCGGCGGTATTTCCTCGGCTTTGGACTCGTCGCGATCAAGCGTATTCTTTACCAGCGGCTCGGCAGGAGGTGTCTCCACTGGCGGTAGCCGCAAGCTTGCCTGCAGCACACGTACTGGGGCCGGCTTCAGCAGATCATTGAGCGCACCGCCCCAGAGCACCGCTGCATGCAGCAGCAGTGACGCGGTATAGGCGACCAGCAGGAAACGGGGCGGCATCGGCAGAAAGGATTCAGGTGCCAGCAGGCACCGCGAAGTCATGAGGTTTTTTCAGGCAGCGGGACATTTTCGCAGAAAGTCGGGCGCTAGTCGCCCCGGAGGCAATGGTGTGGGTAAATTGATACGCATGGTGATTGGTGTCTGGCTGTTGTTGTGCCTTGCGCTTCCAGCTGCCTGGGCGGCCTCGCCTGATCCGATCGAATTCGGCATCGCCGTTGACCGCGGCGACAAGCGGGCCGTCACCAAGTGGCTGGATGAAGGGATGCCGCCGGATTATGTTGCAGACCGTATCGGTACCGGACTGATGATTGCTGCCTGGAACGGTAATATCGAAATGATGGAACTGTTTGTCAGCCGTGGCGCCAATCCGCGACGTGCCAACAACAATGGCGAACAGGCGGTGCAACTGGCGGCCTGGAACGGCCATACGGCCGCAGTCCGCTGGCTGCTGGAACGTGGTGCCGTTCTTAACCGTGAAGACAAACACTGGAACGCCCTGCACTATGCCGTTTTCAACGGGCATACCGATCTTGCCAGCGAGTTGATCCAGCGCGGTGCCGATGTCAATGCGCGCTCACCGAACGGCGCGACGCCGCTGATGCTGGCGGCACGCGAAGGGCGTGAGGAAGTTGCCAAGGTGCTGCTTGAATCCGGCGCGGACACTACGGCCAGGAGCGATTGGGGCGATTCCGCGCTGACCTTTGCCATGCGTTACGACCACTACCGGCTCGGCAAGATGATCTCGACGCCGGAAGAGTTCGACATTGCGGTCAAGGCGCCCAAGGAAAGCTTTGGCGAAGCCAGTCGCTCGGCTGCTGCGCCGGCAAAGGTCGACGATATCCTGCGACAGATTCGCGAAGCCAACGCTGTCGGCGCTCCGACCACCGATCTGCGCAAGCAGCTGCACGGCGCTATCGCCGAGTTTCGCGGGCCGGTGAAGCCGCAGGCCATGTTGGGCGGGCGCATGATCAAGCCGACACCACCGCCACGGGCGCTGGTGATCACGGCCAAGCGAGCACAGCCTCAAGGTGGTGAGCGGGTCGAAATCGTCGCCGGTCAGGCAACGCCGGTTCCCGCTGGTGGTGTGCGCGTAACGCCGACACAGCCAGCCAGTAGCCCCAGTCGTATCGCCGACCTGGTTCGTCAGATCCGCGTTGCCGAAGCCCAGGGTCTGCCGACCGACCAACTGCGTCGTCAACTCGACGACGCAATGAAAAAGCTGAAATAACGAGGTCGTCGCCATGGGGTTTTTCGACAAGCTATTCGGCAGACAAGAGAGCAGCGCCGCCGATGCACGCTTGCAGGGAGCTGTCGACAAGGTCATCGCCGGTACCGACCCTCGCCTCAAGGCTATCAGCGGCGCGCGCGAGCGCCTGCTGCCAGCTGTCGAGCACGCCTTGGTCTACACGCAGGGCGCCGTTGAACGCCTGCCACCAAGTATTGAACTAACTGCGGAAAAATGGGCGCATGACGCGCTGCTGCGGGCCTTCTTCACGCGCCCGGCAACGATCACCGATACCGTTTCCGGCAGTCAGGACTTGCGGAATTTTCTGCAGACTGACGACGCACAGGCGGTGGGGACTCTCTATGGCGTATTGGCGGCAACACGTGTCGAGCGCACTGTTCTTGGCAGCGCCATGGAAGGCGAGATCCTGCGCCAGGGGGTCGCCCAGAAAACCGTCAGTTTCAATGATTTTCGTATTTCCGGCTTTGCGCGTACGGAGTCCGGGATTCGTAATGCCCTCGAGGATTTCGTGCTAGAGCAACTGGTCATGGCTGCCCTGCGTGATATTGCCAGCAACAAGCAGCGCAGCGACCAGCTCCGTGCCTACCGCCAATTGCTGCAGACGCGCTTGCGCTTGCTTGAGCAGGGTGGTTCCGGGCTGGATGCCATGCTAGCCAGCGCGCCGCACGAAAATGCCGACCCCGCGCATTTGCGCAGTCAGCTTGCCGCCAATGAAGCCGAGCTGAACGAGTTGAAGCCGGCGGGTGTCGGGCTAGCCAGCTACCTTGATCCGATCATCGAGGCTCTGCACAACGCTGAGGCCATCATTCAGCCCAAGCGTGTGTCACTCCGTCTGAACGCCATGAACATCATTGTGGGCCCCAATGTAGAGGATGCAGCCGAGATCGAACTGGCCGAGTTTTCCACGGCCAATCCCGAACGGCCGCGTCGTGTTGGCTTTCTTGTCCACATTCCGCGCGACAGCATCATCACGCGGACAGTGGATTTCGACGCGCTCCTGCGCGCTATATAGCAGCGTCCGCAGTATCCATGAACGCGGCAATGTCGACGCTGTCGATCTGTTCCGGCCGCAGGAAACGTTCTGCATATTGCCGATAGGCCCCCGAGCGCAGGAACAGATCGAACAGCTCGGGGTCGATGTGCCCTTCCTTCTTCATGAAGGACATGATCTTTACCGCTTCCGACAGTGTCTTGCCCTTTTTGTAGGGGCGATCAATCGCCGTCAGCGCCTCGAAGATGTCGGCAATGGCCATCATCCGCGCTAGCGGGCTCAGTGCTTCCCGGCCTAGCCGCCGTGGATAGCCGGTGCCGTCCATCTTTTCGTGATGGCCGGCAGCAATTTCAGGAACATCGCGCAGATGTTTGGGGAAGGGCAGTTGCGAAAGCATGATGAAGGTCTGCACGATATGCTCGTTGATCTTGTAGCGCTCCTCCTCAGACAGCGTGCCGCGCGCGACCGAGAGGTTGCAGAGCTCTCCCTTGTTGTAGAGCAGTTCCGGAACCGGCATGCGGAACCCCCACTTGTTGTCGGCGGGCATGGTGTCCTGCGGACGGCGTGGGAAGCGATGTTCCGGTTTGTCAGCAAGCAGCGTTTCCCTGGCCGGGAGTGCAATTTCTGGCGATGCGGCTTTGCGAGCCCGTTCTTCGTGTGACAGGCCGATGCGATCGTCAAGTGTGCGCATCCACGGGCGCGCGGCAATCTGCTGGAGGCGTGCCTGTTTCTCCGGCGCCATGAATTCTCCGCCCTCGTTGCAGGTGGCGATGAAGCTGTAGTCGTCGTCGAGCTGCCGCAGTGTCTCTGCCAGGGCGTCGCGTGCCGCCTGTGCCGGTGCACCTGCCGCGATCGATTGGAGGCAGTCGATCTCGGCGTCGCGCTTCAGCACTTCGAATCGCATACGCACTTCATGAATCCGGTCGTACAGGGTCTCCAGCTTGGTTGCCTTGTCGACGATGTACTCCGGGGTAGTGACCTTGCCGCAGTCATGCAGCCAAGCGGCAATGTGTACCGCTTCCCATGCCTCGTCGTCGAGCTGAAAATCGCGATAGGGGCCGCTGCTCTCGTCGCAGGCCGCACGTGCCAGCATTTTCGTCAGCTCCGGTACTCGGGCGCAATGGCCACCGGTGTAGGGGCTTTTGGCATCGATGGCCCCGGCAATGAGCTGGATGAAACCTTCGAACAGCCGCTTCTGTGCCCGAATCAATTCCTTCGTTTCGAGCGATACGGCGGCCGAACCGGAGAGTGCTTCGATAAATTTCAGGTGCGCGGCATCGGTCTCTCCATGCCGCAAAATCAGCAGTGCTCCGACCAGGTTGCGCTGGCGGTTGAGCAGTGGCACGGCAATGGCATGGGTGGCCGCGCTCGCCTGCATTGCCGGCATCAGCCGCAGCGCTTCGATATCGGCGGCGTCGAGTCTGCCGGCAGACGCCGAGCGTGTCTCCAGCGCCCGCCGCATCAGCGGCCCGGCCAACGCCGGATCAATCGGCGCGTCACTCGCCGCAAGCGCCTCACCGTTTGCCAGAAGCGCCGAGGCTGGGTGCAGCTTGTCGTCATCACTAAGGAACAGGAGCCCGGCATCGGCCTCAGCTGCGGAGAGTGTCTCGGTCAGCAGGCGTGGCAGCAGTCGGTCGAAATCGTTCTCCTCCGCAACGGCCATGCTGATCTCGATGAAGCGGCGAATCGTCCGTTTCATGCCGTCCATCGTCGTCGCCAGGTCGCTGACTTCCAGTACCGGTGAATTGACCTCGATCGGCTGCGAAAATTCGAAATGGCGAATCGCCTCGACCTCGCCGGCGAGCTTGCGTAATGGTTGTGAAATGAGGCGCGCCAGAACCCAGGTAACCGGCACCGAGAGCAGGATGACGAGCACCATTGCCAGCACAGATTGGTTTCTCAATCGAAGGGCTGCTGCCATCAATTCCTTGTCGGGAATTGCAGTAATCAGGAATAGCGGCTTCCGGACGCCTTCAAGTTCTATTGGGCGAATGGAAATGCGCCAGGTGTCATTGTCGACTTCCTGCAGCAGATCCCGGGCAGCGCCCTTGTCGAGCTTGCCGAGGAGTGGCGTTAGCCCGGCAAGTGCAGGGAAGCCCAATTCGTCGACCCGGGCGAGCGCCGGGTTACCCTGAGGTCCATCGGGCCAGACAACAGATTTCAGCGGGTCGTCGAAGGCGATGGTATGCCCGTCCTGATTGGCGAGCACGATGATTGTTCCCGGAGTGACCTTTTGCTGGGCCAGCGACTGGTCGAGCGTCTCCAGCCGGATATCGGCGCCGACGACGGCGTCACCACGCGGCGAACGATTGGCGATAGTGATGCCGACCTTCCGGCTGGAAAAAAACAGGTAGGGCGGCGTCTTGATCTGCCCCGGAGCCGCCATCGCCGCCTTGTACCAGTCCCGGCTGCGCGGGTCGTAGGAAGTCGCATACTCCGGATGTTCGTCACGACGCAATTCCTTGAGGGCCGCATCGAAAAAAATGTAATGACTCCGCGCCTTGCCCTTGCCATGTTCGATACTCTGGACGATGTAGGCCGTGCCGGCAGGGGCGCCAAAAGTCGCCCGCTCGGACTCCTGCCAGAGCCTTCGCAGCAGAAAAAAATCGCCATTCTTGTAGCCGACATAGAAGCCGCTGACCTCGTTGGCGTTGCTCAGCGCCTCGCGCATGAAAGCAATGTGCATCAGGCGTGCGTCCAGCGAGCTTGCCTGCGTAATGCCGTCAAGGCTCATCAGCCGGGTGGCCATTTCCGCCGGGCTGATGATGCCGGCGAATTCGCGTGCCGTTTCCCGGCCGATACGGTCGCTCAGCTCACCTGCGGTTGTTTCCAGGATGCCTCGGCTGATCGTATAGCCCAATCCACCGAGAACGCTGCCGACGATCAGGATCAGAATCAGGAACAGCGTTGAAATGTGAACGTGGAGCGGGAAGCGGAAGCGGAGTTTCATGGCGAGTGACCCCTGACAATCGGATGATCACATGTTACGCCGAACGCGATGACATTCGGGAGCTGGCATGCCGGGCTTCCGGCAATGACGATGTCAAAAAACCAGCGTTTGCCAGTCGGGGTCTAGGCTACGGGCGACAAAGGCGGTTGCGCCGGTTTGCCCGACGAATTCGGCAATCGTGGGCTCGCCCTCCCTGACATATTCATGCCAGGCCATGCTGCAGGCGAGAAAGCGCGCGCCGCCGTGGGCAGCATCCTGCATGAAGGCATAAAGGCTGCGGCCGCCGCGCTCCGAAGTGCTCATGGCTGCGGCCGCACCTTCGATGAGCAGACGGACCGAGCGGCCAGCAAAATGAACTTCCACCTCGGCGTCGAGTGCGCTGGCGGCGGCGGCGTAAACAAAAGGTGCTGCAGCAAGATCTGGTCGACCGAGATCGGTCGACCATAACAGGATGGCCAGCTTGCTCATGCGAAGGTGGCCTCCGGTTCCACCGACAGCACGTGGGCGCGGTAGGCGGCCGCATCGACCAGATGTGCGCAGCCGTTCTTCCCATCGCGGGCTGTTCCACGCACCAGCCACGACCGATGCGGGTCACGGTTGATGGCTGCCGGTTTTTCTTCAAGCGCTTCATTGACTTCAAGCAGCGTGAAGGCGACTGGCGAATGCACGGCAAGTACCGTCTTGGCGCTTTCAACGGTGCCGAGCCCCCGCCCGTAGTCGACCTCAGCTCCCTTTGGCTTGCCAGTAAAGGCAATGATTTCGCCGGCGAGGAAGGCGCCGAAACCCGTGATGCCGATCAGTACCTCATCGCCTTTCCGCTGCACCCACATGTCGTAGCGGGTGTCGTAGAGAAGGCCGTCGGGAACGCTGCCGTGGAAGGGTTGGTGAGCCATCTGTCTCAGTCAGGTTGGCGGAAGAGAGTAGGAGTCGAACCTACCAAGGACCGTCTGACGGCCCCTACCGGTTTTGAAGACCGGTCGCCCCACCGGGGAACGATCTCTTCCGTTGTTCTTTTCATTGCATCTGCCACTGTCGCGGCACGGCGGCGTCGCGCAGCATGTGCTCATCCTTTGCGCCACGCAGATCACGAACCCGGCGAGTGTAGCCGATGCGGTCGAAGAATTCGAGAATGTGGATGGCTACCTTGCGGCCGCCGCCGATGCGGTCGCGCAGGTCGGCGGCGCGCGCTGCGCCATTGGTTTCGCATAGTGTGGCGACGATGCCAGCCAGTTGCGCGATGGCGCTGTCGCTGAAGTAGTGATCGATCGCCACCGGGTAAAGTTGGCCGGTGCGCGCGACGCGCTTCATCAGCGCCCGAATCTTGTCTTCGGCCAGGCCGGTAGCGGTGGCAATGTCACGCACGCGTGGCGGCTGAAAAGGCTCGGCAGCAAGTAGCGGCGCCAGTGTCTTCCACAGCGCGGCGTCATCAGCGGAGAGTGTGACGCGATGCCCCGGCAGGTGCAGCCAGCTCGATGTCTGGGCGATGCTGCCAGCCCCCAGCGCCTCATCGACAAGGCGGTCGAAGGCGGCGCGCGCCAGCGTCGGCAGCGTCAGCCGGCGCAGGCGTTCGTGTTCGGCGCCGAGCATGTCGGGTGCGCGTTCGTGTTCGGCGGCAAGCGCTGCCAGCAGCCGATCGCCGAGGGCGGCCCAGCTCGTTGGCGCAAAGCCGAGGGTGCCGTCGCGGGTATTGATCCGTATCAGTTCGAGCGATGCAGCAAGCTGCCCGGCGGTCTCGTCGGTAAGGTTCCATCCCTGCGCGAAACGTTCAAGGAGGACGCCAGTCGGGTTGCTGTCGAGCATCTGCCGCAGCGTTGCAGCCCTGTCACCGCTGGCAGCCAGCCGCAGCATTTCGAGCCGTGCAGGTGCGCGCTTGTGTCGTGTCGGCGGAAAGATGTCGAGGACGCGGCCACCGCCGAGCGTGCGGCTGGCTGACGTGTCACGAACGATGAAATGGTCGCCGACGACGCAGCACAGCGGGCGGTCGAGAATGATTTCGGCAAGGGCTTCAGTGCCCGGTGCCAGGCTGTCGCCCTCAAGCAGCGCGACCCGGCCGGTGATGTCTTCGGCGCCAAGGTGCACGTGCACCGGCTGCCAGTGTTTGACAGCAGCATTCTCCTCGCGGGAGACGCGCAGCGTTGCCGAAAAGCGGTCGAGAGGCAGGTGCTGGTGAGTGTCGAGCGCCCACATGCCGCGGCGAATGGCATCGCGGGAAAAATCACCGGCGAGGTTGAGCGCCAGCCGCTGGCCGGCAAAGCCGCACTCGGCCGGCTGGTCCTGCGCGTGCAGGCTGCGTACGCGGGCAACGAAACCTGGCGGCGAGACAGTGAGCGTGTCGCCGACCCGCAGGCGGCCGGAAAACGCCGTGCCGGTGACAACCGTGCCGATGCCGGAGAGTGTGAAGCAGCGGTCGATGGCCAGGCGGAATCTATGACTATCGATGCCGTCGTCCGTGCGCTGCATGGCAGCTGCCGCTTCCAGATGTGCGCGCAATTCGGCGATGCCAGCACCGGCACCCGCGGCTACTGGATAGACGGGGGCCTCGGCGAATGCGCTGCCAGCAAGCAGGCCGCGCACTTCCTTCATTGCGGCCGCTTGCCGTTCCGCGCTGACCGTATCGCATTTTGTCAGTGCGACTGCGCCACGGTGAATGCCGAGCAAGTCCGCAATGGCCAGATGCTCGCGCGTCTGTGGCATCGGTCCGTCATCGGCAGCGACGACGAGCAGCAGAAAATCGATGCCGGTGGCGCCGGCCAGCATGTTGTGGATCAACTTCTCGTGCCCCGGCACGT
>Ga0172380_10001142_pt1 | contig 46964 bp, 65 predicted proteins | sample Leawe162metaG_FD_119747 | JGI IMG/M metagenome (GOLD analysis project Ga0172380, IMG submission 119747) | Leachate microbial communities from a municipal landfill in Southern Ontario, Canada - Leachate well 162 metaG | ecosystem: Engineered > Solid waste > Landfill > Unclassified | place... | reverse complement strand
GGTTTTTTCCACTCCGCCAAGTGACGGCCCGCCTGTTTCCACATCGAACGACGCGCTGCACGACTGTGGTTTTTAACGTCGTGTGATGCGGCATAAAGTTTTTCATACATGTGGCGGTTATAGTCGGGACATTCGGTGTATTCGTCCTTGGAAAATCGTTTTTCCTTGAGTAACGCTGCCTTTCCACAGATGGGGCAACACAGAATTGGCGTTTCCACCAGATAACGCGGAATGATGACGGCGCGGCGATCGGGCATCATGGCCAACACTGCATCGTCATAGACTTCGCCGACGATCAACGGCGTAGGGTCAACGTTGCCGCGTTGCCAGACGTTACCCTTGGTGATCAGATGTGTGATCAGCATCATAATGTGATCTCCTCTTCCCGTTTGGCCATGTCGTCGGCGCAATCGGCATGCGTGCCGTACATCGACCAACTGACGTAGAAAGTGATAAACCACAGTGAAATGTGAATTGTTACATACTGCGGGTGAAAGGAGAGAGTCAAATCAAAGTCACGTGCTTCGTATCCTTCAAGGCCGATGCTGAACTCAAAATAGCCAAAAGATGTCTTGCTGCTTTCGTAGTCGATGGCATGACGTTCTTTAATTGTGTGTACAATCACACAAGCAATTAAAGCCATAACCCACGTAGCCACATGGGTTACAAACATGGTAGCCAATACACCAAACATGATGCTAACGACAATTGCATCAACTGTGCAGCCGTTGGGATGATCACATTTCATTTTTGCTCCTTGTACGCATTACGCACGTTACGGAGCACGTCCAGTTCCTGTATCTGCACGATCGTCGCACGTGGAATGTCCATTCGCATGCAAGCCGATTCATTGGAAGAATCGAAACTGCTGGCAACGCAAACCACAGTGGGTGATTCAGCGATCAACCAACCGACCGTTTCAATCAACGGCAAGGCCACGTCCGCGTCGTCTTTGGGTAAGTCATTCCAACCTTCATGTGATTGGCAATCTTGCCATAAAACCAAAACCATCTTGGGTGTAAGATGTGTGATCATCCGGCCTCCGTGCCCAACACCCCACTGATGTCACCTTCGTGCATGAGCAGATAAGACCGGCCGTCGATTTCGACGTTGACTCCGGCAAACTTACCCCAGATCACACGATCGCCGACTTCCACCGTCATCGGCGAAAGTTCGCCATTATCATAACGACCACGGCCAATGGCAACGACAGTGCCAATAGTGGGAATCGATTCCGTTTGTGAACGGACGACGATCAAACCCGATTTGGTCGTTTCTTCAACGGGTGTGACATCAACCAAGACTCGATCGCCCAAGGGTAAAAATCTTATAGGATGTGACATTTGCGGTGTCTCCTAATGTGAGTAGTCTATTGGGTGTGTGCGCGTCTCTTACGTTGAACGCGTTTGAAAATTCTTTCGTACGGATAATAGGCGAAAGCACGAAACAACGGATAACCGACGCCGATCGACAACGCGTCACTCCACTTGCCTGTGGTATAAAGAAGATAAGTACCCAAGATCAAAACTCCGAGTGCTTCCCAGATTATACCTTTTAATAGCGTGTGGATTTTAATTTCAATCGGTAGATTTTTCATCAATGTGATCGCTTTGCAAACCGGGTGATTCAGGTTCAGTTTCAATGACGGCGGAGTTGGCAGCCCTAATCAAACTATCTATCAGCCGGACGAACGTGCTTTGTAACGCTTGCAAGCGAAGGATGATCTCCGTTCCCTGTTCTTTCTGTCTATCCAACTTGGAACAAAGATTGCGAATCAATTTACGGTCATCATTGGTCACGATGTCCTGCTTTCAAGAGAGAATCACATCGACGGCAGCGACGAATTGACGGCCCTGCAAACGTGAAAGTCGTTTCGCTTGGGGTGAAATGTCGAGTTGGCTCATCCAGTTGGCCGTTGATAGAAGAGACGCATAAACGGAATTTGGGTGCCAGTAGGCCAATTCCCTGATCGTCACATTGGCAAATCGTTTCTTCGTGTGAAGCGGACCACGACGACCGACGTTGCGATAGGTGTCGTTTAATTTGTGCATTACATAACCTGCTCCGTTGCGTGTGAATTTCTTCGTTTACACAAGTGGTGTTGGCTGCTCAGCCGTTTCCCAGAGGTCGTTGTGGTTGCAAACCGCTATGACTTGGAGTGACGGTGGCCTTATGCCGACATCGCCCGTTCTTATAAGTTTATCCGTACGAAACAGGCCAGCGTTTCATAAAAAGAGCAACTTAGTGATCACTAACTGGTCGTCATTTTGCATATATATGACCTCCTTACCTTCGAGTGTGATTTTAATGTCCACAGAGACCATTTGAAACGGGTACCCCTATTCCGTAGGATATTCCTACAGGTACTCATGGTACCTACGGTACCCGCTTGGGCGAAAATAGTTAAAAATATAGGTGTTTCAATATGTTCTTCGGGATGACGGGTACCGTGGGTACTGTATGTAAGAAACGTCCGCATACCGCAAGTACCGTGGGTACCGTGGGTACTTTGAACAATGGGGACAGGTACCCGCGTATTTCAGGGGAATGCTGGGACCAGTCCGTGGACTGGTCCCAGCGTCAAGGTAGGAGTATCAGGACAACTGCTCCTTTATCCACACGTACCAGTCACTCATCCAGCGTGAAATGGTGGCTTTAGCTACATTGTGTTTCTCACCAATTTGTTCCATCGACAACCCAAATAATAGGTCATCGATGACTTCATAGGCAGTTGGCCCACCGGGTTGACATTCGTACATCTGGGCTAACTCCAAGGCTTGCTCGATGCGCTCCTTATTCGGATTGGCGATCATCGTTTCCCAACGGGCCAAGGCTTGCGCGTCGAGTTCGGGATGCATACTGGTCATGCCGTGCTCGTCCACGATCGACATGCTCTCCATGGTCGGCGTACGGTCCGATTTGCGCTTGAAATCGACGGCTGCATCACGTGCGATTTTGGAACAGAAACCTTTGATGTTATCGTCACTAATTTTGCGTTTCGATTCCAACAGACGCAAATAAATGTCCTGTCTAACGTCTTCGCATTCCTGCTCCGGCACGCCGTACAACCGTAAGCACGTCAGGAGATACCCGCCGTAGCTGATGTGTAACCGTTCTACGGTCATGCTGTTTTCTCCTTGAACTCCGGACACTCAAACACCGGGGTGACGAGGTTGTACTTAACACAGGCAGCATATAGTGTGTTGGCAATGGGACAGTTGGCCACACGGTCGGCCGGTTTGAACCGATCACAACGCCAACATAGACAACACTCATGGTGTTTGCCTTTAAGCTCTTCGAATACGAAGGCCACGTGTCCATGATGTTCATAGGATACGATCTTTCTTGCATGAAATCGATCTATGCTCATGATTGCGACCTCCCACGTCTGTACCAGCGACCACGGCGAAACATAGGTCGTACGTAGGCAAATTGTTGTTTTGATTGGTCCTTATCGTCCAGTTCAACGACGATCGGTGGCACGCCCTCATCCGAAACGGTTAATGGCGGAGGCAGCACATCAATCGCACTCCGTACCATGGCTTGGGCGATTTCATTGGTGTATAGCCAATCACCATGACCACTGCAACCTTCCGGCAAAAATCGAATGCGGTTACCCGTGCGAAACGGCTGACCCAGCAATTGCCAGCCGTTTTGCAGACGGTCCGTCACTATTTGCGGCAGGGTGCCCGTACGCCCACGCACCAAAACGTATTCGCTGATATTGGGTGTGATCACTCCGGCCGTCCTTGCTCCGGAGTGGGAACAGGAGCCGCTTCCGGTTTCCCATCCAGCGCGTTGCACAATCGCTTGAAAAGGTCCGCTTCCGTACGGTTGCCCGTCTCAAACTTGGTGGACGGATTATGTAACACCCAATTTCCAGCCTCGTAAACGTCCAATGCGGCCTTGTACAATCGGCGAAAATGGGCTGATTGAATGGCTTCATGTTGTCTGGTCGTACGATACGTTTCCACTTCGCGTTGCATGGCCCGATATTTGGCATCGACCATCCGGAAATGCGCATTACGAGCACGTTGCATCTGGGCCATGGCCGCAAAAACGACCAGAAAGAGAATGACCAGCGCAATGACGATGGAACTAAGCAGTGTGTACATGTGATCTCCTTAGACTAAATTACCTTTTATGCGGCTGTGTTCACGAGCGACAGCCGCACGAACTTCGTCGTAACCATGCGTTTCGGCCATGCGATCACAGGAGCCGCACAGCACGCACAGATGTGTGAAAACCAGCGTAAGAACGGGAATTCGAAGTACCCATTCATGCATGGCTGCATCAGTTAAGATACATTGTTCCATCCAGTGTTCGATTTTGTTGCGGTCGGTGTAATGGATGGTCAACATTTCCGGCTCTCGACAGCCACACGTTTCACAGCGACATTCACCACCGATGCGCATGAATGCGGCCAATTTTTTCTGCATGCGCTGGTACTGAACATCGGCATCACCCCAACCGCTCAACTTTTTGTTTTGATCTATTGGCATTACCGACACTCCATTTGAGGATCCACCATATGCCAACATGTACCTACGTCTTTTAGTATGCATACCTGCCAATGGCATGTTCGGCAACGTTGGTCAGAATATGCGTCGGTTGGACAATTGGCACATCTACTCCACCGAAATTCCTTTAACCTACCAAAAGGAAAATCAAGAGTATTTTGTTCTTCCAGAGCAAAAACATATTGCCGTACACGATAGCGATTTATATTCCAGTGTTGCACTAACGTCATATCACGTTGTGCATTTTCAATCATACCCGGAACATACGCCATGATTTCCTCTTCGATATAACTTCGTATTTGTGGACCATATTTTGGGTCACATATGGCATCACACATCCTCATCATCGACCTCCTCGACGATTTCGATTTGTGTGGCCGCACTGATTTTAGCTTCCAGCACACGCTCGATTACCTGCTTAAGTTGTCCGAGTTCAGTCACACTCAAGGCAGTAAAATCAAGATTGTGCAGTCCACCTATTTCAGTACGACAAACCATGATCATTTCGTTCATATAGCCAACGTCGATCGTCACGTTGCGTGGGTTGGTCAACAGCACCCGCACGCCGCTTGCTGATAACGCGGCCCGATCAAGGTCGGCTTGGACCTCCTTACGCATTTGCTCATGTATGCCACGTAAGGCAACGACCAGTTGGGCCATCGTGCCGGTGGTATTCTTGTCGAAATCGCCGTCGTCGAGTTGTTCATTCACACGATCGATCAAATCAGATAGACCCTGAATGCGATTCTTGTCGTTGGCCCAACGAATGCCGTCAAAACTGGTAAGATACTCTTCGTGCGCCTTGGCAATCACCGCTTTGGGAATGCGCTTACAACGTGCACGAAACATACCATAATTGAAGACCTTCGGGTCCAACGGCCCCAAACCGACATCTTCGGTCAGACTTTTGGAAGTCACACGTTCCCACACCTCTTTATAGGGTGTCCATTTGGCCAATTCGCCGACGATGAACGTGCGCATTTCCTTTGACCACTTAGGGGCCATATCATTCTTCATAACAACGACCTTTTTATTACAACTTCACCGTAGTTAGACACGGCTAAATTGCAAGAACCACACAGCACACGATAACGTGTTGTAGGACAGCCCGCCTTAAGTACAATACGATACATAGTTTGCGAATTTCCACCCACTTTACGACGGTGTGCAGCACTATCACCCAAACGGTGATCAAGCGTTAGCATTAACGGGTTGGAACAACCACACAATTCACACTTGCCACCAAGGATAGTCAGTACCCACAATTTACACCAAAAATTGGCCGCATTTTGGCGTATACGTGTCTGATGGCGGTTATTCCGTCGCCACGTTTTCTTTGCTTTTTGCACATGGGGTAGCAGTCTGTAAATAGACATATACTCCTTTTTATTAAACATCATCGGCCTCATCGAGAAGATCGTTGGTAGTGGTAGGTAGATCACGTCGCAGTATTTGATAAAAAGCCGTGGGCTTACCATCCACCATGCGACGCGTTTTAGGTAGACGACATAAACCCACATCACACGCCCAAGCGCGTGCCTTTTTCATCATGTCACCTTTCTTGGGGTCTTCGTTAAACTGTGCCAAGTAAGCCGCATCACTTTCGGCTGCGGTGAATTCATCACCTTTGTGTTGGGCAATGAATTCCGTAACCCAATCCCGCGCCATTTCCGTTTTGGACTTTTCATCTTTCATATGTTGAGCCTCCTGACTCCAATCTTTAACGCGTTCGTAACCTTGTTCTTCACCAAGGTAATCTAAAGCGCAGTTCATTTTCGCACTGACACGACGACCTAAATATTGCAACGTGCGACGATTGTCTTTGCGACTGGTGCCGACGTTAATGATGATGTCTACACCGGCCGTAATGCCGATTGACCCAGATGATAGACTTGTCGCTTTATTGGCATGGTGAATCCACACGACGGCCGCATCAATGGCGATGGCCAACGGGCGCAAACACGACACCAATTTTTGCCAAGCCGCACTTTCCGAGCTATCTGGCACCGTTCCTTTTTCACTTAATAGGGGAAACAATGAGTGAATCGAATCAAGAATGATGAGATCGGGTCGTACGTCGGCAACGAACTGCGCCAACTGTTTCCAACTGCTCGGCACCATGGCATCACCCACGATGAATAGCTGGGTGGAATAAGTTGGAGCACCGGCCTTAACGAACCGATAAACGATGTCCTCTTGTGGCTCATCAGGCGAAATCCACATCACACGTAAGCCGCGTTTCATTGCGGCCATGGCCTCGAAAGTACACAGCGTCGATTTGCCACTGTACTTTTCGCGGCCCACCACCAGTGTGATGCGTTTACGCCATGAAAACCACTCACCCACCACTTCCAGTGGCTGTGGCTCGTATCCACCGGCCAGAATTTCGGCAAGCGTATAAGGACGTTTAACGATCTTTTCTTCCTCATCGGATGATTGATCGTCATTCAACAGTTTATCTACATTGATTTCTTCCATCGTCCGCTCACCTTGGATGCGGGCCATGCGAAGAGAATCATGGTTCGTGCCAAAATCGTAACCGGGACCGGTATACGCCGAATCAACCACACGCTGTAAGTCATCATCAGTAAGCGGTGGATGGTTCAACGCATTCCAGCCGTTCAATTTGGCCAGACACTCATTTTTCTCAATACCTACCTTGCGACACTCCGAAGCACGTAACAATGCCTCGTTATCACGTGTGCCTTTGGCAACACCGTGTTCAAGTAAATAACTAAGTCCTGCGTTAATCAGCTTTGCGCGTCTATCCGACAGCGGAGGTGCGTCCCAGTTCGCGCTTTTCTTGACCACACCCGCACTGGCTTCGCGGGCAAGTCGCACTAACGTTTCCACTGATTCAGCGTTGTCACAAACTATGTGACGTGGACGACGCCTACTCTTGCCGGATGAAGCGGCCCGCTTGATCTCGTCGACCGTCATATTAATGGCTTTGGACGGGTCGAGTGCCGTTTTGCGCAATTGCGTCTTGCCATGGATGGTATCAACCACACGCCATAAACGGTTGTGATTGTACACCTTCACATCAAGCAAGTCGATGTTAAACAACGATGCGATTTGAACGGCCGTACGGCGCATCTGATCGGGCAACGTTTGTGACGGCTCAAAGCCGAATACGCCCGCATCTACGCCGATGTGATAGCCTTTACTGCCGGAAAAAAACACGACCACATGCTCCAACACGCCCATGGATTTAAATCCACGCAACAATGTCTGCATGTTAAGAGTCGCATCCGACACATCAAGTGCGTCAATGTCGAACCACAGAAAATCGGACCACACGACAAACCGGTCGGCTCCTCGTACACTACCTGTCAACTCGACATGTTCTTTATACTCCTGTTGGAAGCGAAACATGGTCGTGTACGTGTCAACGGCGTCGACCGATATCGACAGATCATTGATATCGACGATATGGTTGCGATTGGTAGCCCCACCAATCGCTGTGTCCACATAGCAAAACTCAGGATATCGAAGTATCACTTCGTACTCCTAATTCGTTTATGCTCACGTTTGGCAGCAGCACGAACTTCGGCATCATTACTATGTTGTGTGGCCTTTTGGCAGGAGCCGCACAAGACACGTAAATGCCATTTGGCAAGTTCAGTATTAGTGGCCTTAAGTATCCATTCAGGCATATGACCATTACCCGCACGACGACCACACATCTGTTGGCGATGTAGATGACCATTACCGTCGGCATGGTCAACAGTAAGAAAAATCGGTTCTTCGCAGCCACATAGCACACAGCGGGCACCGCCGATGCGTTGGTACGCCTTTACCTTCATCTGTTGATAGTGTTCGTGCTGTTGCACTTTTATCTCCGGTCGTTGACGTCGTTCGCGCTGTTGCTGTAATCTACGTGCTTTTACTCTCGGCCGTTGACTCCATTCGCGCATATATTCAGCCCGATTCATTAGGGTCTCCTAAAAACTCTTAGTTTCGGTCCACCAGTGGCAACGAACGAAACGTGAGCCTGCATCACTTGTTCAACGCGTGTGATGAACTGCTGGGATTCGACCGACAGCGAATTATAACAGTTGACACCGGCATCGACCGGGTTGATATAATCCATGAACGTCAAGGCGATATCGGTCGGTCGATGAATAATGCGACACATGTCGGCAACATTATCATCCCAGAAAGCCACACGTCGTATCTTCTTGGTAACGGTGGTTCGCTCTTCGATGGACTTACCCAAACGCTGGGACATCGCTTCCCACGTCGTTTCGTTGGGCAACGGGCCACTGTTCCCAGCCACACGAATCGGAAATGTACGCATACAGGCTATCACACGTCCGAGTTCGGTCGGTGGAATGCCAACGTCGGCGCACAATTGAGCCGGTCCGGGGTCAGTCGAGGTGCAAAACGGCCACGGGCCATGGATGAGTGACAAGCCTTGACCTTGTGCACCTTCCAGCAGCACGCGGTTGGCATTGAGCCGCAATTGGTTGATCACGAACGGCGTATTTTCCATCTGGAATTGAGCAAACCACGGGTCTTCGATCGACAGGTCCGAATACAGACGGAAGCGGCTGGGGTCACGACTGATGCGGGCCTCACGTGCGGGTCCGACACCTTCACCCGTCGAACCGATACGCTTGTGCATTTCCCCATCCACGCCACCTTCCTGTCGGTGGAATTGCGAATCGAGCACACCACATTTGGCATCGACGTACAGACGCGCATAAATGGTGCTGTCGATACGGGCAATAGCCTCCACTTCCGCACGCATGATTCTGGGGTCGATCAATCCACCACGGCCGATGATTAACACAGCCTTGGGATTTACCCAGCCGCACGGCACAGTTTGCATCTTCCACAGTTCCCGATCAGGTCCGAGGAAAGAATGGCCCGCATTCGGCGCACCCACACGCACGTGTACGTCGTAATCGGTAGCAAGGAACGCAGCAATTACGCCTTTTCCTTCGCTACCGTATTGTCCACCGAAGATAACGTCAACTGGCGTTCGCATTAGGGGCATCCCCTTTCACGAAATGAATGGGTGGTGTGATGGTGATGCCATGGTTATGCAACACCTCCAGCAACGTTTCAACATAGGCATTACGTTCAGCCGCACGTTCATGTAAAGCGGCTAACGTGCGACGCTGTTGCATATCTTTCGTTTTAAATGCCCCATTTTCGCGTTCAAGATGGGCCACTTTACGCTGCGTTTCACGAAGCTGGTCGGCGACTGATGCAAATATGGCGTTGTCATGTCGCCGTTTGTTCCGATCTTTCAGTTTGAAATGCAGCATGGCACTCCAAACGACCAGACTGGAAGCAACGCCTAATGTGCGCTCGACGCGGATGTAAAAGCCGTTTTGGTCGATCATGACGATGCCCCATGTGGCAATAATGCCCAAGGTCATCAAAGTCATATACCAGAACGACACATCCCGTGCTGAACCAGTACGACACATCCGCACGATTTGAAAGATGCTCGAAATCGTAAAAACGGTGGCCGCAACCATGAATAGTGTGATTGTAATCATGATTTGCGCTCCGGACACGTGCCGTCATTGTCTTTGCACGTCATATTCACCCCACCAAACGTGCATAAGCCATTGACATCATGTTTACACACCGACGACGGTTTTTCTTGCGCCAACGTCGGCTGATCATAGACCTCTTCTTCGATGTGAGCACCATACCACGCGCAGATGTGTGTGATCGCTTGCATCAGCACCTCATCAAACGTCTGACCGGCCACTTCATCGACGAAAAAGATGTTGGAACACAACGATTTCGCCCAAAAATGCTCGGCCAGATAACGTTCATTAGTGATGAGTATGACGGGAATACGCCGTTCCCATGCATACATGATCTCACACGGCGTACCGAAACTGGTATCTTCGCATTTCATCATGACGGCCAACACGACGTGTGCCCGTTCAATGTCCTGCAAATCGCGCACAACAACCTCATTATCTGACAACGATTTCCATGAGGTCATGCCGTATTTACCTCGAAGCGGGTCAAGTGCGAAAATGCCGTGCTTGCGCAACAACGGAGCAACAGCCGCACGATAACTTGTTGCACCGTGGCCGATTTTTATCTTACCGGCCAGATAGATATACCTTTTGTCGATTCGCGGCATGCGATCTCCTATCGGTTGTCATCGACTGGAAAGCTTGCCAGCAATTCCACGATGAGTTTAGGGTCGTATTTCACACGATCATCGGTTCCCAATCCCAGCAATTGGAATTCCAGTAAGAACAAAAGATTGGCAACCGCATGGGCCAAATGATTCAGATTAGATTCTTCATCCGCATCTTGTCCCATTTCCCACTTCATGATATGACGTTTCGCTGCGCCAATACAACGTGACCATGCAAAACCACCACGCCAATTTTGGTCACCATAATTATAGGCACCAAAAGTAAAAACACGTGCGACCATGGCTAATGGTGCTGTGGGCAACAGGTCTAACCGCACTTTTTGCAACGTTGACCGAATGGCGATGCCGTCTTGCTTGTCTTGACCCGGACCGGCCGCTTCCGGAATGGTTTGGAAGGTGTCGATAATAGCTCCAGTGGTTCCTACACGATTACGTTCCACTAAAACCGCCACCAATTCCTTCTCACCGGCCCGCAGCCATGCCCGTTGATCATCACCTTCAACATCAAACTGATACGTTGTGCGATCTTTCATGTTGTAAATCACACGTGCCCGCATTACGCTTTTTTCCTTTCTTCGTAAGCCACCAGTAGATCAAGCAACTTACTACGGATGGCAAGGTCCGGATTGGCAACAATCACATCACCGGCCGTCGTATTCACATATCGACAGATGCTGATGGTAGCTCCATCGATCAGATCACGAGCCGTTGATTCAATTGCCCCTTCGGATGCGGCTTGCAAACTGTCATCACGAAGAGACTTGTTGTTTTCCTGTGGCATAATTACCGTTTTCTCCTTCTAAAACGAATGTGCTTATCACGAATCTGGGATGGCATGATATCAAGAAGCACATTGATTGTTTCGGCCACTTGCTCCCAACGTGCGGCCATTGTATCCACCGATTGCAAAGTCAGTCGGTACAACCGAGAAGCACTCTCGCTTCTCCGTAAACGACTTTCTTTGTGATACTGGCCCGCACCTTTTTTGTTTTGTGGTCTGTCACCTAACTTTGACACGGTGTTCTCCTTTAGTGTGCTACGGCCCAATTTTTGCCACTGTTGATATCAACAGTAAGTGGCACCCAACCGGAACCGAGCTGTTTGAAGGTCATGACTTCCTGCAGTAATGCATGAAACTCTTTCGTAACTTTCTGTGGGTGTTCGAATAGCAACTCGTCGTGTACGGTCAACAACATCTTAACCGGCAACTTGGCCTTCTTGATGTGGTTCCGTACATTAACGATGGTGATTTTCATGATGTCTGCGGCCGTTCCTTGGATGACGTGTGACAATGCCTTACGTTCGTGTCCGGCCGTTAGTGAACGAATGGCGATTTCCTCCAATTCACCATCGCTTTTATCTTCGGCCCAAGCATTGGCCCGTAAACTGTTCATACGTTTGATTACTGAATCTGGATTCGGATGCTGAATTTCGGGGAACGGACGCGGACGGCCAAAGTATGTGTCGATTCGTTCTTGAACGCGGGCCGTACGTTTAATGTGTTCAATCCACAATGTCAACGTCGGTAGAGCGTCAAACCAGCGATCAATCACATCTTGTGCGTCTTTTTGCGTAGGCAACATTTCGCGATTTCGTGCGGATAGCGTATACGCGCTGATACCCGTCAAAATGGAAAAATTCGCCGTTTTTGCGATATCACGCTGATTAGGTGTGACCTTGGCCAAGGGCACCTTATAAATTTCTGATGCCATTTGCCGGTGAACGTCCACATTGCCCGCGTTATAAGCATTACATAACACCGGCTCACGTGACAGTGAAGCGGCAATACGTAACTCAATTTGCGAATAATCTGCCGATGTTAACACATTACCCTTGGCCGGAACGAACACCTCACGTATCTGCACGATATCATCGGCCGCATGGTCTTTGCTGATACCCTGCATATTAGGATGCGAACACGAAAAACGGCCGGATTTCACACCTGTTGCCCACAGGCTGGGATGAATGCGACCAGTTACCGGATTGACCAGATCGGGTAGCTTTTTCGTGTACATCGTACGACGAGACACTACCCGATTATACTGCATAACGACCGGCACGATATCGTGTTCACCTTCAATATCTGATAACGCTTCCTGATCGGTACTCCAACCCGATGCCACACGACGCGTATGTGGTAACCCAAGTTCTTCAAACAGCAATAGTTGTTTCTGTTGGAAAGAACCCAAGTTCAAACCTTTTTTACGCGTCAAACGTGCAAGTTCCTCATTGGTAAAAACTGGTTCGCCATCTTCACCCTTCACTGTAGCACAATCCTTAAGAGCCATTTTATGCGCTTTGCGACTTAGGTCATCACACGCCTTTTCCAGCATGGCATCAAACTTGGTGTTGAGTTTGAGGTCGATGCCCACACCATTTGCATACATTTCCATAATGGGCCGAATGAGCCGATGCTCCAGTTTCCAAATGTCGGGCCGGAGATTAACGGCCGCTTGGACGCTGGGGTCACGCCACAACTGCATCGTCAAATCCGCATCTTGGCAGCCATAAATGCGTTGTTGCCGCTCATCCAACAATGTGAAATCGATCTCGTTACTTTTTGGCTTTTTGCCGGTGTTGGCCGCGATGATGTCCTTCAATTCCAATGTCGTCATGCCACCCAATATGACTTTGGCTTGCGCTTTCAGTCCGGGATTGAGTTTGTATCCCAGAACGTCCCGAAAGAAACAGGCAATCATGAGATCGCATATCATGGCCTCCGGAATGCGTACTTTATTTTTCTCAACGATGGCCAAATCATAGCCCGCGTTGAAAAAAATCACACGTTTGCCTTTGACCAGTTGAGCCAACAGCCGCAACTGTGGGTCCATCCTAATCGGCACCCAAAATGCGACGTGTGGCTCAAAACTGAATGAATAACCATGAGCCTTGGCAGTGATGGTGTCGATGCCCGTTGTTTCCGTATCAAGGCTCATTTCTGTGATCTTGGCACTGGTTCGCACAATGCGTTCCAAATCTTTCGTGCTAACGATGTCTCGATAGCGCGAAGTCGCATCCCAATGCGTCAACGCCTGAATCACCTCCGCTTCAAGTGGTGCGGTGTCTTCGTGCATCAATATACCTTTCTATCGTTTGGAAATCCCAATGTATGAGCGGTCCCACACGACGCTGTACTATCTTCCATTGCGGAAAAACCTTTTCCACATGAACGGATTTAGTATCGATCACGGCCACCATGCGGTTCCAATCGAAAATGGGCACCATATAAACACATTTATCGTGTGGCCCATGATACACGACAACGGCAACAAAACCTATCCCTCCGGCCGCTTCAATATCACACAGCGTTGCTAACTGGCCAAGTCGTACGCTACCACAGCCATCAATCGGCAAAGCTCGACTGTTCTTCGTTATTTTCCACTCGATGCCGATAAATACTCCGTCGTAGCAAGCCACAATGTCCACAGCACGGTCATTAGTTTCACTTCCAAACCTTGGGTCCGGTATTTTATAAGACCAGAGCGATGAACCATTCTGCCGTTTCCAGTCCTTCATTATCTGGCGTGTGATAGTCGTTTCGTTCATGCTGATCTCCGGTGTCCACAATGACTACAAACCACAAACCAATTTAATTGTACGTGTCCACAGCACATACATTTCCAGTAAGCAATTAAAGTTTCGTTCATAACTTATATCTCCAGTTGCCCTTGACGATCGTTTGAATGTGGCCGACAAAGTGCATATCGATCACACATTCGCTGCTGGGACAACGACGCGCAAGTCCAAGCTCCACAGCTATTTCACGCACTAATTTTTGAAGACGCATAACCTCTTCAATCAATTCGGTTTTAGTCTTCGATGCAAGTTGCTCTTCGGTCGGAATGGCATAATCGTCATCAGCCATTGACACGTGCTTAGTGATCGTCCGAGGTTCATGTTTCGGACGACTGTACGTGGACTTTCTTTCCGGTGGTACTTCCCAGCCGCTCATTTCTTCACCCATTGGCCAAAAGCACCCGGAGGAATACTGCCCGCTTTTCCATCAACCACAGCCTGAAATACAGTCCAGTATTCCTTGACGCGCTGTTCCAGCGTGTGATGTTTGAGCACTTCCTGTTGGCCCGCATACGCGATCTCTTCACGTAGTCGTTCTTCACGCAGAAACTCGTCGATCATCCAGCACAAATCGTTCAACGTGTCGGCGTGCATCACACAATGTTTACCCGGAGTAAAGACCAAATCAAGGTCTTTGACGACATGGTTGATGTAGAAAGCACCACTGCCCATGGCATTATACATGCGATTACTGGTAACGAACGAGCCGCAATTCATAAACAACTCCCGTTGTATATTGATTGCAATTTTGCTTTGGGCATAAACTTCGGCCATGCGATAACCACGTAGTTCATGCCGATTTTTGATGCCGTCTCGGTGGAAAAAACACCGATAACGTTGTTCCAAGTGGTCCAACCAATGATCACGTAACGGGTCACACGAACCGATGAAACACACATCGTAAATCGGCTTGCTGGGGTCCAATCTTTTTGGCAAGTTGCCATTAGCATCCGAACAAAAACGGTGGTCAAAATACTGCGGCATCCACAGCACAGTGGGAGCCAACTCCTGATAACGCTGCGCCGTTTCCAAAATGGAAAAGATTAGCACGTCGGTGGCATTATCCAGATAGTTCCGCCACATACGATCACGACGCGCTTCCGTCATATCCGGATACCACAACGCTAATTTCGCACCAGTCGCACGAATGATATCATAATAGCCACGTAATTGTGGCCGAATGGCGCAGGACAGCACGAGATCGGGCTTATACGATTCCAACACCGGCAACATTTGCCGTGGATTTTCACGACTGCCACACACACGAACCTCAAGTCCCTGTCGTTTGGCTTCGGCCGCGATATAAGGACCAGCAAAACGCGTTTCAAAGCCACAAGCCCAAACCAATACCCGCATTGGTCCACGCATAATGGACTCCTTCGGTGTAGTAAATCGTCGTTTACGTTCTTCTTTGATAGCTCGTCGTCTATACATTATGACCTACCATGACACCACTTAAACTTATTGGGTAGGTCCGTCGCACGCGGAGATTGCCGCATCGAACCACAGGGGCAAGGGTCATTACGGCCAATTTTTGGATGATTACGCCGAAACGTACCGAGTTGGCTGTTCCACAGCACATGGCCGCGTCGCCAATTGTAGACCGCTTTTTTCGTTTTGCCCAAGGCCTGTTGCACGTTTTGTTTGGCAAGATGCATCACACGTAACAGCCACTGCCAGAAACGGATAAATAGCTGTTTCATTAAACCAGTCCTCCACGTAACAGGGTATTGGTTGCATACATTAAATCTTCTATCAAAGGAAGCCACATAATACGTTCACGCCAATATTTCGCATCGGATGGCATTGTATACACCTTGGTGTTAAATGGATTCCAATGCTGAACCGTTCGAACGGCGTGTTCTGGGCACGTTTGCCAGCATACTTGAGGCAATTTACATAACGTAGCAAAATGGATGGGGCCGCTCTGCGGGCCAACGATTACACGCGCATGATCCATAATCTGCGCCAACTTGTAAAGCGGCAGGTCACGAAGATCGGCCGTACCGGGTATTGCTGCTGCTGACCCGCGTTTGCCAACGCATGCAACAGTAAAACCCCTTGATCTTAGCCGTTGAGTAAACTCGGTTGCGTGTGATACCGGCCAGTTACGAAAACCAGTATTACATTTGTTCGTATCGCGTACAATCAACAGCACATCATAGGCCGGTACGTCACCTCCAAAACGATTAAACGGGATAAGTTCCTGTTGTACATCCCACCGCTCATGGTTCCACCAACGTGTTTGATACACATCATTGTGTATAATCGTTTGATTATTGTGGTATGGTAATGATGCTAAAAACAGTGACACACCATATTCTTCCCCGTAGTTTTTCCACATGTCCGTATTTTCAACGTGTGGGTCATAGTGAATAATGTGATCAGCATAATCACAGTACAACAACTCGTGGCCTGTACGACAAGCTACGGTCACATAGTCATATTGTTTGGCCAGTTTCCGTATAAAACCTTGCCAGCACATCAACTCCCAACCCGTTTCTCCCACATAGGGGCTAATGAATAGTGTTTGCATGCATGTACTCTTTTCTATCCATTATCACCTTAGAAACGCGGGCCACACTATTATGGCCCGCGTTCGGGTTATGGTTGCAGTTCCGTTCTACTTCTGGGCATCGGCGACTTTGCCCGTTGACTGATCGACATTGGCAACGGCCGCACGGAGTTCGTCTTCCGTTACATCACGCGCAATCCAGCGATTGGCATCGCGATACTGGTAGGCGGAAAATTCCGCTTCCACACGTTCGCACACACCAGGAGCCAGACAAAGCGCGTCTTTGGCCGCGACGTTGAAATCGGCGTTGATGTATTTGCCTTTCTTCGTGCCGGTAACCAGCAGGTCTTTCCGCATGAATTCCCCGCGGCCCCACTCGGTCACCATGGTGTACAGCCGTTTGTAGTCGTTGGCGTAGAAACTCCACAACTGGAATTCGTACTCGACTTTGCCACCAACTTGGCCTTTCTTGTCGGTGTCATACACCAGCACGGGCACCATCCATAGCATCTGCGGTTCACGTCCGAGCAGGTCCACATCGATACCCTGCTCCACCATGACTTGTGCGCCGTTGCGATTCTCGTACTGACAGAACGATTTGATAAATCCGAGACCCTGCACGTACTGCACATGCGCCCGCACGGGGTCGCCCATCAAATGGATGCGCTTGGTCTTTCCGTCTTCGGGCTTGAAAAACGATCGATCGCTGATTCCCAGCGTACGAGGGTCGGCCCACGTGTCAACGACATTCTGCGCTTTCGATTTCGGTTTGGGTGACGGTATTTTGGCCTTAGCCATGATACTCTCCTCTTTCAGGTTTGTCGTTTCATCTTTCAGTCTTTTACTATCCACGATGTCTTTAAACGAGCGTGTGATGATTAGCGTGGCATCACCCCTTTCGTACTGGTTCGTATTAGCCTCTTCGGTTCCCATACAGCCCACTAAGCTCGTATCGACCTTTTCTTGTCTTGTAACTGCCGCAATGCTTGTTCCACGGCCGTTACCGTCCAGCCGATGTCTTGGGCAATACCCGCTGCTGAACGACCGGCCGCATCTTTCTGGGCGATGAGTTCCAGTTCCTGTTGTTGTTTGTACAGCGTGCGATATACCGCATTCCAACGCGGCAAATCGGTAGCGGTAGCGGGCATCGGAAGATCACCCGTTTCGATTTGTGCGTATTTCGCACGACAGGCTCCAATCGTTCGATGCATGGTGGTGGCGATGTCTTCGGGCGCATAGCCACGTTCAACCAGTTCCACTAATGTGTCGATTTCGTCTTGGGTCCAATCGGTTTGTCGGAGTGGGTGCTTCTCGATGGATACTGTTTGTCGTATGCGACCGGCCGGATATAACTGATTAAAGCGTGCGCGTACGGTCGAAATTCGACAACCGGAAATCGCAGCAAAATGCGCCCACTGGCAGTCGAGCACACAAGCCCAATGACGCTCAAAAAGATCGGCCCACTCTTGCGCCGTCAAGCGTCGTCGTCTGGGATTGTTCATGCGGCTCTTCTTAACGATAGGTATTTCGCGTAGAATCATGACAACGTGCTTTATGTTACAAGGTTCGTGTTATCAAGCGGGCCGGTTTAGGTCCGGCCCGCTTGTATTGGCGTGTAATGCTACTCGGCAGCAACCGGAGCAACGGCCGGAGTATTTGCGTTGGCCGCGTTGATTTCACTGGCCTTGATGGACTTGACGATGTGCGGGCGCAAATGCAACTTTTGCACCTTCGCGGGCTTGGCAGCCTTGGCCGTCTTCGCACGCTTCGTGGACTTGGCTTTCTTCACGCGTTTGCCCTTGTTGGCCGGAGCCAAACCGGTGTGTTTGCCCTTGTTCCACGGTTCGATACCGGTCTTTTTGCCCGCATTCCACGGCTTGACACCGGTCTTCTTACCCTTATTCCACGGAATCAAGCCCTTGAGTGCCGCACTCAACTTGGCCTTGTGTTCCTTGGAAAGCGGACCACCGGTGGTCGTCTTCGCACGCTTCACGGTTTTGGCCTTGACGGTCTTCGTCTTGACGGTCTTCGCCTTTTTCGTGTTGTTTCTGGTCTTCTTCATCAGTCAATTCTCCTAATAAAGCGGTTTATGCTCCTGTTTAGTGTATGACGCGGTAGTCGTTCCCGATGCAGTTCGCATCAGCCAAAAACGAAATGGATGGATGACTATCCAACGGCAACAAGATGATCTTGCGGCCGTGCAATACGTCGGACGGATGATAGCCATTGACCACCATATATCGCTTGTGATCGGTGTGATTCTGAACGGTAGTGCCTTCCGGTAATGCGTGCGGGTAGGCCGGTTTCTTGAAAGCCACTGTCGGCACCTGCTTGGGGAACGGAAACACGTCGCCATTGCTGTCGATTTTTTCGTCTTCGTATTGGTCCAGCCACCGACGACTGAATTCACGCGATGCACACTCAAATGCGCCGACGATGCTGTTTCCCATATGATACGATCGGCAATTGACCCACAACGAAATAACGATCTTGGTGAACACGTAGTTGAGAAAGCCCACCACCTCGGTTGCACTCTTGGCCCGCAACCAATCCACTAACGGCTTGATCATCGGGTCAAGTTCGGTTCGTTCCTGTCGTTTAATATACGGCATTTGGTCCTTCCTTTATTACTTATCGGGTCCAACGATTTTATCGCCAAGGTTGATCAACGAACGATACCAACCACAGTGGCCGCTACTCCCAATGCTACCTGTTCAAACCGAGTCATTGCCGTCCTCCTTGTGTGGGTCTTCAATGTATTCCTTGAACGTATCCGGAATCCGATAGATTAACGTACGATAAGCCTTGGTTCCATTCGGCAAATCGTACGTTACGATGTCCATCACCAAATGCGACATCACACCACCTCGTTATCCACCAACATCAAGTCACCCTCGTACATCTGAAACGAAAATCCATCCTCGGTGTGATTGTTCAGCAGACCAATGGCCGCGTCTTCCTCTTCATAACCTTCGGATGCATCGCCCACCAGTTCCACCTGCAAGGCATATGCTTCGTCGATGACGGGCCGGAAATCCGGGTCATCGCCATTTTCGCGCTCTTCGATATTAATAACCAACTGCAACAGTTGACGCAAAACACACCGTCTGTTGTCTTCACCGTTGGTCCCATCAGCATAACAACCCATTTCGTCTTTACCCCAGATCGTCAAGCGGGCCGGTTTTTCGATCTGGTCCAGTTCGGCCCGATAGAGGGCCGAATGATTACGCGGCATTTCCGCTTCCGTATCCATCCAATGTTGCGGCTGACCGTTCGGATGCAGGAATTCCACCTCGTAAAGATCGCCCGCTTCGTCTTGAGCCGACAGGATTTGCTTCACTATTTGACCACAACGACCGACATTCCGTTTGTCAGTCGTCTGTTCGTCCAGAATACGGGCCACCTGCACGTAATCACCAACGCGCAAGGTCTTGTTGGGCTGTTCGATTTCGGTCGCTTCCTCGATTAGGTCCAGCCCATCCAGCGTCGCCGACAAACCAGATTCAACGTTATCGGCCGGTAATTTGATTTCAGAATCGGCCAACAGTTGGTTCACGTCGATTTGAATTCGTTCGAGTTCCGCGTAAAGGTAGGTCGTTCCATCGAAGTCCTTGCGTTCCAGCAAATTATGAAGCTGGTTCGACACGTCCGCCAATTTTTCTCTTTCTGAACGGTTCATGACAGCACCTCCACCGAATCGACGTTATATTCTTCCGTAAAATCGGGTTGGGTTGACAAGATCACGTCTTCCGGAACAAGCGACGCGCACAGTGATTTCCATGAGACTGTGTTCCGAACCGAACGCTTAAGTTCCACCTCATGGTGGCTGATTTTCGCCTTGCCCGTTCCATGAGCATCAATCGTCGCCGTTATTCTGGGCTTAAGGTGCTCATCCAGCCGTTTAAGTTCGGCTTTAACCTCTTCGCGTCTTTTCAGTAATTCGAAATCCGCGTCGGTCAACGGTTGGGCTTTCGTCTTGGTCGTCATGATTTCACCTCATGAGCTTCGGCGATCATCCGATCGCGACATTCGGGACAGCAACCATGACTCGTACCGTCAAGACGCGTCGCTTCGAATTGCTCTTCAGTTAACGCTGGTGAAATCCGGCTGTTGTCGGCCCGCAGAAAGTAGTGCTTGCACCAAGCGCAAAGGCCATACATACCGGGGTTATCATGACAGAACTGCAGGTGGCCTTGGGCCATTTCCTGATCAGAATTACGAAGCACCTCGGCCGCTTCCGATATCTCCTTATCCGACAGTTCCCGGTCATGAGGAATGGCATCGAAAGCCCGCTTAACGCGGGCGACCATTTCATCCGATTCCTTGTTTTGGTTCATAACGTCCTCCTTAAAAGGTGGTTGGTCTTATCGTCTACACTATAAAAGAGAGCATACGACGTGCCAAACCGTAGAACCAAAGGAGAAACCTTTCCTTGGGTGGCCGATCGGAATATCGTTTCAGAAACTATGAAACAAATGAAACTAAACGACGATGCCTCGTCGTTTGTCGGTGGACCAACGAAAAAACCAACTCTGGCCAAACCGACTATGCAAACAAAAGGTATTGGGAACGTGCATATATGCAGGGCAGTGGCCCCACAGTTAGTAACCACTAACTTAGAATGGTGCCCGTCGTCGATGCCCACCAAAGGCCAACGGTTAAACTTAAAAATAAAAATAGGTATTCCCAGAAATATCCTCTCAACGACAGGTCTTTCTTGCGCTTGATAGGGGTGCGTTCCCCTCTGTTGAAACCATACCGGACATATATTGGGAATAGAAGCAAAAATCGTGCCAGAGAAACGACCGGCAAGCCATTCTTCAACAACTTGCCGGTCTTGGACGACCTGCAGTAATGAGAGGAAGGAAATAGTATTAGACCGAGACAGCAAAATTTACCTCTTCACCGGCCGTCGATTGGTCGGTCCACGTTTAACGTTGACCAGTGGTCGTGGGGTATGGCCGTCAATCACCTCATTGGTGCCAATTAATGTACATTTACCGAAGATGATCGGAACAGGATGAACGGAAAAGCGACCACCAGCGTAAAAATCGACGACACCAAACATATGCGCCCAATTCGTCGGTCGTTGGCCCAGCCACTGATTTGCATCCGGGTCGATGTTTTTCAAACAACCCAAGGAGTAGGCACCTTTGGGTCCGTCCACGTGTGTGATGTGGACGGCTTGAAAATCATGCCAGTGGCCGTAGACGATATTAACGCCCATTCGCATCAAATGATTACGGGCATGATGGATACCACCGTATAGGTGGCCATGGTAGAAATGAAGCTCTCCTATCTTCAATAATTTGCCACATGGTTCGACTTTCCAGTTGCGCCGCTTCCAGTCGAATATCTGGTCGAAACGGTAACCGGTGGCCTCGTCGAACGTCGTATCGGCATAATCCGGGTAAGCATCGACGAAAAATTCCAACCAACGGTCATGGTTTCCTTCCAACATGTACTTGTCTTTTACACCGGCCTTATCACACGCTTCGTCGATTGGGTCAAGCACGTATTTGCGAACCATGCGGGCATCACGACGTACGCCATGCGACAGTTCCGACGCGGGCATCTTTTCCACTTTGGGCCGGTGATGGTTGATGCTTGACCATTCGCCAATGTCACCCAAAAAGATAATGCCAGTCGGCTTGATGATTTCGATTGCACGCAACGCGCACTCCAACGCGGGTCGATCAACCAATTCACCATGCGTATCCGGAAGAACAACATATCTGCTGTGAATGCTATTTCGTTGCGCCACTGAAACGCTCCTTTTGTCGCTTGATTTCCAATACAATAACCTCCACAGGGTCACGCACACCGAACAAACTCAAAGCGCGTGTGGCCATGACGGTCATGGTCTTTTTAATTTGTTCATTGGTCTTGCCGGTGAAGATTATAAAATCATTGACCAGCAGTGTCATACCTTGCACCTGCACTTGACAGGTAACAGTTATGTATTCACGCGGCAAAGCAGGTTCGAAGGTGTATTTATCCGCGTCATCGGCTTTCGGCAGGTCAGGTAATTCGGCATCGATCGCTTGTTGGGCCATTTTCGGTTGGCGATCGACAATTTTAGCCGTTGCATTACCCGATGCAACTTGCTCCAAGTACACACCAGTGATCGTCTCCAGTGAAGAAATGACCATTGCGGCCGCGTGGGTGTTTACATCAGCCAAAAATCGCTTGGACACCAGCATGTCCGGTTTGAAATCATGCACACACTGTTTGATGCGGGTATGACACACCAAGCAGTCTTTGATTTTTATTTTCGGAACTGAAACGATGATGGTGTCTAACGTTTTATGGCTGGGGTAATCTACTGCTTCGGCCGATTGCATCACGATGCGTTTAACTTCACTTTCTAAGCTGTCGAGAAACGCACCACGCACAAGAGTTTTTGTTTTACGTCGTGTGGCAACAAATCGTTTCACTTTCGTGTGAACGATAAATCCCACTGTTGGTTTACCAGCTTCGTTTTTTGCCATACTTTACAATCCTAACGGGTCAATCAACCCTGATTCTATCAGTTTACGTTGCATGTCAAGCTTTTGCTGTTCACGCTGTGTGCGTATTACCTCTTGCTTTTGCAGGTTGTTGCGTTCGTCTGCGATGGCTTGGTTCTTTTTAAGTGGCTTGTTCACACAACAAGCAATACACACTGACGTTAAAACTACACCCACTTCGTTCCGGTAAAACTCAATATCCGGTTTTCTTTGGTCGCATCGTGTACATCGTTTCCATTCCATAGTCACCTCATGTTGATCACCCATGGTCATATCATTAAACATAGCAAACCAGTTGCCAAATCGACGGTCCGAGGGGTAGACCACAACCGACTGTGGTACCCACGGTACCCGAATACGACCGGTTGAGCGGGTACCTCCGTAGAATAAATCTACAGGTACTTACGGTACCCACGGTACTCGTTGCAAATTCGTGCACAGGCGTGTATATTACGTTGCGAACATTTCGCAATCCAATGCATATATTTGGAACGCGGGTACCGTGGGTACCGTGGGTACCTTGAACGGTTGGGACAGTATCCACGTTCGGCCGTCTGATCAGGGGAGTAGTTTAGGCTTACCTGTCTGGATATGCCATGTGCGACTGGTTCTTCCTGTGTGGTCAATCACCGAGTTTGGATGAATACTTGCATTCTTCCACCCACGTGCAAATGCATTTCGGAAATAACAGGTATCAACAGTGCGGATTAGACGCTTGGTGTCCCAAGGTCCGTTACGTCGATACGCTTCTGCGGACATTAAAATACAGCATCCGGGTGGGAAGCGGACGACGTTTATTTGTGTGGTCGGACCGGTTTGTAATGCATCTAATTTATGCGACGGCCAACGCATACCACTTAAACCACACAGAGGAAGGTTTTGATGTTCTTTATAGGCTGTGGTTAGTGTCTCATGCCATCCCAGTTTAAAATCGAGATCGCTATCACAAAACAGAAAGTAATCAATGCTGGGTATTTGCACAGCATCGCATTGTTCTTGTGCCACTCGTGCGCCCAAATTCCAAGCGTAAGGTTTGCCTCTATTGTTACGTAATAGCACGAGATTATGAATTTGTGGTCGATAATGGGTCAACAGGCTTACTACTTCTGGTTGTGACCCGTTATCGACCACAGTGATGCTGACTTGGGCTGGGTCATAGTTGCTATTGAGTAAACTATCAAGCGTATGCTTTAGCAACTCGGCCCGTCCAAATGAAACGATGATAACGGCTGTCATTACGGAATCCGCTCAAAATGGGGTCCGTCGAAGAGGCTTTTGAATCGTCCACCCCAACGAATAGGCACACCTTCAATGGCCGCAGCCATGAACATCACACCGGCTAAAAAGTAGAATTCACCCATGCGTTTGACATATTCATTGGTAGTTTGGTTGCGAAGATCGGGCCACTTGATAGGAAAGGGAACACAATCAACCGCATCGGACATTTTATAATCGTAAGTACCATCTAATTTTTGTGATCGGTTGTGTTTACTTTCCGGATAAGCGACCGTACTCGTATGTTTGGCCAAAGCTTCCGCTTGCGCCTTTTCTGTGCGCAGACCACACAGTATTTTAAAATCGTAAATCTTGATCGCCCGTCTTAAAACGCGCTGCATATCAGGATGGAGTGTGGCCAAAAACGCTTCACTTTCAGGGCTAAAGTTCGCCATTATCAACTCCTTATCGTTATTTTTCAGGTGCTTCCATCCAGCGTTTCAATAACCGAATTTTGCACATGTATCGTTTCTTACAATCATCACACCACATATGCGGTGGAATGTCTGGGACGAGATAGGTGGCTTCTTCACCCGTTTCGAGTACCACCGTCTCGATATATCCACCTTCGCATGCAATAATGCGTTCTAAAATGTGGTAGATGAGATCGGATGCAGCTTCATTCAATGAAGCCAACCGGCAGCCTCCGCAACAGCGGCCAGTAGACCCAGACCTCCACTGGTCGAGATAACCCATAACAAAATGCGAATCGTAGTTTTACGAAAGCGCGTGTTGGCAGCAACGGCTTTTTCCAATGCGACATGATGCAAACTGTAGTCATTCATGAAGGTGCTAATACCGGTGGCTAGATCATCCAATTTTTCATTGGTGGCGGTTTGTTTGGTTTCAATTACAATCAGACGTTCTGCATCACCACGTGTGAATTCAATCGGTTCATTGCTGCCGTTCGACATATCATCCTTCCTTTTTACTGAATTTGTCGACGACAGCCGGAACGATCTTTTCCGCGCTGCGGCCGATTACATAACCACCGAGACCGAGTTCGAGTAACGTCCACATTTGCGGTGGAATTTCATGGGTCAACAGACCTAGGCTATCCAGCACGACCAACACAAGAAAAGTAAGCATCGTGATCGGTCGCCATGACTGTTGCAACCATGATTCACCCTTGGCTTCCGTCATGATGACATCGGCTTGCATTTGGGTGATCTTTTGCTCATAGTCGAGCACTTTTTCCGCAAATGTGTTTTCGACTCGTGTGAGTTCACTGTGCAACGTCAGTTTTTCTTCGCCTGATGTGTGGAGATTGTCGATCAAATCCGCAACGGGCTTGACCACATCACCAAGGAATGTTAAGAGTCCCATGTGCTCTCCTTTAGACTAAGGTTGCTTCAAGTTCAGTCATGCCAACTGTACCAGCATCACCCGGAGCCTCTACGATATAGAGTTTCCAATAAGTTGCTGTTACACCGGCCGGACCATTGCCATCGATATATATTTTATTACCAAAACCATGCATGCCATTAACGTAAGAACGTGTGGTTCCCCATTTAGTCCACGTGTTATTATTGCTGCTGTAATAAATGTCTACGGCTCCATGTTGTAACGGTGGAAATCCACTTAGGTTACGATCAATTGTGATGATAAACGTCGAATCGGTGTCCAATTCAACAGCCGCATCAAACTGCAAAGCGTAATGGTCCATCATCGCGATATAGCCGCTGTCGGTCGTTACCCCAACATTGGTAATGCTATCAGTCATGGCAGCCAACCACGGCAGCGTAATAGGTGATGTGGCTGCCTGTTGATCATATCGGCCCCATGGTGCTGTTCCGGCCGGTGGTGAACTGGCACCAGTAGGCGACGGTGATGGAGACGGACTTGGTGACGGACTTGGGCTTGGCGACGGTGACGGACTTGGTGATGGAGACGGACTTGCTGATGGGTCAACATACACATATAACTCAATGGCCGTAATCGTTACGCTGTCCATGTCCTTTTGCGTTTCAATAATCAGCAATTGTTTGTTAGTCCACGTCGTACCAAATGCCGTTTTTAGGTCATCGATGTCGGGGTCAAATTCAATCCAATCTCCGGGTTCAAGATGTGAGTGTGTGAATCCGGCCGTTGTAAATTGGACCTGTATGTGTTCTTTTGACCAGATACCGTCGGTGGGGTTAACATAATGCTGGGCAACATGTGATGCACTGGTACCAGCAATATTTTCCCAGTTGAATGACCCGTGGCGTGTACGAACGGCCGCATCTGATATACTGTCGCTGTAATTATTGGCCTCCAAGAAACGGTTGTACTCTGGTTGCCACCGGGAGTTGATGTCCATGTCATTGATGATGTAACGCGTTTTGGTCATGCGAAAATCATCGTTAACCAGTTGTCCACGGCGTATAATGGTATTAGTGGTTGGCGTTTTATCATTTAGTGGAATGCAACGTAGTTTCCCAGCACCAGACGCAGCGATTACAAATGTACTTTGTTCTGACAAACGCCGAACAATGTCGCTAATTAATGTTCGTTCGGTAATGTCAATACGGGCCATAACATTTACATTAGCAGCCGCGTCAAAAGTTGCGATATCAATACTGGCACTTGTTAAACCAAAGAACGTGCGATACAGGTCTTCAATAATGAAGGCCGGGTCTTCTATCGCCGCGCCCACGTTATAAGGATTGTCACGATCAGTGACTGTTAATGCGGTGTAGTATTCTTTACCACTGGATGCGCACCACAGGGTGTCTTGGTACATTGTGGTGTGATAGTAACGCATCACTGCATCGGCCATAGTTGCGATAATAGCGTTACCAACGATGCCATCAGAATTAGAAGAACTGACACTACCACAATTCCAGTAGATGCCCACAGCCCACTGTGCACCGGGAAAGTCGGTACTTACATCAGATGATTCCAAATTGTGTGTGGTATCACCCGGATAAAACCAATTTGATGATTCCCATTGGAATAAACTGGTGCCACCAGTGCCAGTGTCAGAAGCATACCCACACTCAACACGATAATCGGTTGCTCCATCTACACCGTAGTACATATAAAATCGTAACTGGTGAATTTCAACTTCGGGCCAGTGTGAATGTGCGATGCCATGATAACCACCTTTCGCATGGCCCGCATTTAACACGTGCTGTCGTAGAATGCTTTCATGTTGGATACCAAACAGAGCTAAACCTTCGGCATCGTCTCCATCATCAGATAAACGATCGTAGAACGGACAAGTCGTGCTGTAACTTCCATCGCCTAAATTAATGCGGTTTGCTTCACTTTCATAGTAGGATTCGTCATTATAAACACCGGGTAAAATTTCGTCAAGGTAAAAATCGAGTATGACGTTTTGGTGTGCTTGTAACCACGATGGGCCGGTCGTACCATTGGTCAAACGTGCGGCTGGTAAAACAGTTGGTCCACCAGTTTCTCGGTATGGAGTGCCAACCATGTCAACCGCATGATCGGCTATTACATATTTGCCGTTAAGTTTATTCTCGTAGGAAAGACCGAGAGCCAAACCGGTTGCAGTTGTGGCTGCATCATCATAGGGGTCTGCAACGTTAAACTTGCCATACAATACCGGAATCGGACGGGTCAAGTTAATTTCAGGTGCATTAGGCCACACATCACCAATTACACGTTCCGGGATGGTCATGTCCCACAGTTTGCTCTTATCCTGTGCGGTGAACCGAGCTTGTTTTTTGTTTACTTCCAATGATTGCAGAATGTAACCATCAAAAATAATCAGACAATCAGTGATATTGGTGATGCCGTCTACCCATTGGTACAGCACACACGTTTCACCATTTAAGTCTTCCAGTAACGTTGAAGCGCGTACGGGTGTGCCACCATCCACCGGATAATATGGTTCATCTGACAAAATGAAAGTCACATCGGACACATGCCACTGCTTCGTAAATATGTCGATGCCTTCATTTAATGACCCATGCTCCAGTAACATCGGATAGATTGGCCCACAGGTCAAACCACGTGGCATCGGTCGGGTGGAAAAGTAATAAGTAACACTATTCTGGGTGATGGCCAAAATTACATCACGTTGATGACCTGATGTAGCTGCGTATGTATCAAAAATCGTTGATTTTGTCAGCATTACATTCCCCATTCGCCGTAGGCAATGCGGCCCGCATAACGTGTGGCAATTTCAGTTGCCGTTAGTATTCGCTTAGTGATACATACTTCGTCAATGTAGACACCCGCAACTGTGCTACCGATGTTTAAATCACGTGTGTTACAACTCATTGAGCCAGTAATGGTTGAAATGTCATCTGGTCCATCAAATAACACACCGTCTCTATAAATAGTAACAGTATCAGCCGTGCGGTTTACTACTGCTGTAAATAGATGATATTCACCCAAATCAATATTGGGTGTGATTGTAGCAATGGTTGTCACACCATCACCAAGTTTAACTTGCCAACGCTGGTTAGCACCGGATGCGTTAAAACCTAAGTCAAAACCCATGATCAGTCCACCAGCCACTGATACGTATTTATGAACCAGCATACTGGTCGTGGCCACATCAACTCGGACCCACACCTCAACAGTAAAACTACCAGTTCCCATATCAAAGTCAGTTGCATCGGCTGCGGCCAAAGTGTACTTATCCGGGTTGACTATTTGTACTGATGTATTGTCATGTTCAGTAGCACCATGATACCATGTAGGTGTGCCAGATACAGTCAAGTCATTGTCATTTCCGCTGTCGTCCAATGCGTCATCACGAAAATGCCACAAACCAACTGTTAAGTCCAACACACCTAAAATGTGATCGGTATACGACACACGTTTATAGCCGAGTTCGCGTAACACCACACGTGGCATGCGTGTGCTGGAGTCAATCATATTGGGCGACAGCGGAATTGCAAACTGCATCGCATAATACTGGTTTGAATCCAGTTCTGATTGAATGATGATTGGCTGGTTACTACCACGGGCAGCAGCGTACGCGTCATATAGATTAGTCCATTGATTTGCATTTTCTACAAACACAAAATCCCGTTGAATTACTCGTTGTTTGCCCAAACCAGCGTGTGTGGCAAAACTGTGCCCAGAACGTGTGATCGATTGATTGTTAAAGTATAGTAGTTTATTGATTTCCGGCCGTTGGTGATGCCATGGTAGGGAGTAGTCGTTCATGAACCACACACAACTTATTTCCGGACTAATCGTAACCGGTGCCGCATCAAAATTGGTGAATTCGATTTTCCAGTACCGAGCAGAAACTGGAATAACAAATTCATCTACAATCATCGGCCCGTAATTCGTGCGATAGGTGGTAAACAATTTAGTTTCCAAAGCGTAATACGTCGCATCGTCGCTGCTATACGAAACAGTCCATGATTTGGTGTCTTGGTACTCTTCATTGTAGTTGTGCAGCCAAAAGGTAATTGCATCAACAGTTTTTGCGCTGCCTAAATCATAGTATAACGCGCTGTCGGCTGTGCTGCTGGGTGTCCACCACGTGTCCGGGTCATTATCTAACGTGTACTTTGGTTCACGTCCAACAGCATACCCGGTTGTGTTGCGCCCACTGGTTAATATTGGTAGTGCATCAACAGGTGCAAATAACCGCACGCTTTTAGAACCAGCAAGATTAAGATCAGCCTCAACATGAATGGTCGTAATTGACCCATAATGGCCACTAGTACGCGAACGTGTGAGTGCAAAAATGCCAGCATCTAAATCACCAATGGGAAGAATCGTGCCACTGCATTCACCATATGGGTCCCATGCGTATGCGCCCATGGCCCATGATTCGTGTAGCGCAATAACACCTTGTACATCAATGGTGAATGTTTTAATGTAGCCTTCGGTTGTTGGGTTAGTGACGCTGTAGCCATTATAGGCAATCATAAAGTTGCCTTTGTAATCAAGTCGGTGTAAACGTCCACGTGTGGCCAAAGCGGTGTCAAATTCAAGGTTGTTGATTAATGTAATTGCTCCGGTGGCCAAGTCAACGCGTGCCGTTTGTAAATAACCATCGTCGCCTGACCCATAATAGTGAAAAACCACCAAATTTCCACTTTCGTAAACGGGTAATACGCTTACCCATGAATACGGGTAAGTTCCAACGGTGAATGCTTCACTATCTAAAACGGCCGATAGTAAACCAGTAGTGACATTAATGGTCCACGTGCGAATAAATCCTTGATTAGTCGTGTTGTTGGCTACACTAACCAGCACGCGATTGGGTAATTCAACGATGGCAGAGTTATAACCAAATGGTTGTGTGTCGTCATAGTCGGTCTGGGTGATTACTCCAGTATTGGGGTCAATGTGAAACACGCGAATTAATAGTAAATTGGTTGTCTGTTGACGATTGGATGTTACGTAGTAGTCGGTGTCCTTAATCCGAATCACACGTGGGCAATATGGCACGCCGTTGTACAGCAGGCCAGTTGTCGTATATTTGGCTTTCGTGATTATTCCGCTGTTGTCAATTTGGACCGTAAATCCTTCACACCCAACGCTGGTCTTTGTAAATACAAAAAATAGATTGGCAGCAACTTTGACAATGGCCACACCAACAGTGGTGCCAGTATAAAATTTCCACGAATCGATAGCTGTGATGGTCGTTCCATCATCAGAAATGTCAAATGTGCGGATATAACCATGTCGACTAGCATCTGAATGGCCAAGTACATAGGTAGTCCCAGAATGGTGGACCATGGTGTGTTCAGATGTGACATTCGCAGCATAATCTAAAGTTGCGATTGCCGTTGTGGTAATGTCGCCGATAGCCATTAGTGGTACTTATCCTTTTTTACGATTGGTAACTCGACAAATTGGCATGTAACACGGTATAGGTCCAAGTCGAGTAATTCTTCATCAATTTCATCCGAAGTAAATTGACACAAACGGCGTGTGTTATCCCAATCACGTAACAAAAATGGACGGTATACTCCATTACATTCACGCATCACACTACGAAGAACATCGTATTCTGTGTTGGTAACCATCCATGTGCCGGTAAACGGAATGGAAGCGTTAACACTATATCCTGTGCGGTATGTTTTACCGAATGGTAAAGCTAAATCGCCAACAGGGTACACAATGCTGCTATTGTCCGGAGTACTCCGTCCACGGTCCAATTGATGTAACCGAAACAACCAACACATGCTTATACGCATATCAACCGGCGCGTAAAAAAATGGACCAGCCAATTCTGCAAAAGTAAACTGCCAATAACGTGCAGTAATAGCTACTGGTACACTACTGATGATAAAATAGCGCAATTTGATGAACTCGGTTACGTGATCAGTCGGAGTTAAACTACCATCGCTGTGATAAGCTAACTCGGTTGCATTCCATGTGGTCGCATCATCTGAATACTGAACAGTAACAGTAATGCCGTGTGCTACCGGTGGTCCGGTCGTATCCCTTTCATGATGTATATAACTAAATCCATCACACGTGCGTGATTCACCAAGATCAACGGTTAACACGTGTTGTGTGTTAGCTTGATTTGCTTGCCAAGCAAAATTTGGTTCCAATGGTGAAATGGCATGTTCGGCGGGATGGCCTGTCGATTCACTGCTTACCGTTTCGATAGTGGCCCCATCCATCACTTCATAGGTGTGAAAATCAAGTAATATTGACATCACGCCCACCCGTTTTATTTTCGTTTTGAATACTTAGTAATGACCGGCCGTCCGTTACCAATTTGCGTAGTTTTGGTGCAATTGTCTTTTCCACATATTGATCGGACATCACGTTGCCCGAAATAGTCACATTCATCATAACCATGCCACCACCACCAGCACCACTGGAAGCCACGGGTACAATACGGTTAGAGGTACGACCAATGCCAACAGCCAATTCGGACCCACCTTGCGCTTCGGCCAATGCACCACGTGTGAACCATGACATAAAATCACGTCCTTGCTGTGCAGCCATGCGATCGTTAGCCGGTGTGTCAAAAATGCCACCCAAAATGCTACCCAGACCCGGAATGAACATATTCATAACCATGGCCAAGGCTTGCTTAATGAAAAAGGTCATAAAGTCTTGGGCAATGCCCTTGAATACTTCGCCAAAGCTCTGTCGTCCGGTAACCATATTACCAATCATTGAATCAACGGCTCCACCCATCATGCTTTTCATTTGTTGGCCAGCATTGGCCGTAAAACGAATGGCATAACTGGATGTGTCCATCATTCCCGCCGTGGCCATTGTAACTTGTTCATCTACCGCTTCACCCGTATCGGCAACAGCTTGCGGAAGAGTGGCGGTTACTTGGTCCATGGCCGCTTTTAAATTATTGGCATTACTGATAGCTACACCACTAACAGTTTGTCCTACCACATCAAGTTGAGCAATAGCATCAGCCGCAGCTTGTGTGCTACTTTTGATGGCCAATGATGCATCATTCCCCGATGATGCGACTTGTCCCAAACCGTTATTTAGTTGAACGACAGCGGCAGCCAAATCGTCAATATCACCACTGGTGCTTTGTGCGACCGCACCTACGTTACTTACTGAATTCTTTATGATCTCGATTGCGGCTCCGGTGTCACCCTTATATACTGCCAAGGCTGCCGCTAAAAGATCAGCAATCGGTGACAGCGCCATTTTAACTGAATCATAAACGATTTGGAACGCGTTGGTGATAATGCGACTACCACCGACGACGACGTTTACCCATCCAGTCATATGACTGCGCATGCTGGACATCATGTCGATCATCTCAGCACCAGTCGTCACAACTTGTTTTCCTTGTGCGTCAAATTGATCAGCGAAATTGATGCGGGTGAACTCATTTACAAAATCGGTCAACAGATTGATGAATTCAGTTAGTACGGGCAACAACACGCCACCGGCCGTCTCTTGTAGTTCACCAAATGATTCTTTTAGTACATTCAGTCGGATGGAAAATCCAGTGGCAGCATCGGTTGCGGCCCCACCGAAATTAGCATTTAGTTGTGCGATCGCCGTATTCAGTTGTGTGGTAAAACTGGTATTTTTATCAACGGCAACTCCATACTTTTCCAATGCACCAAGATCACGTTGACCAATAGCATCAGCAACCATTTGCAATGTTTTTGCCATGTCCTTATCTTTAGACGCGGCTATATCGGCTGTGGCTGCAACTAATTGGAAAGATTGCGATAATGAAGCACCACGGTCTACCATGGTCTGAACGGCCGCTCCCCAATCTTCGTCTGCCACACCGGTCAATAACATCATATCAGTAGTAAATGACCGTACGGCAGCGATATTCTGATTGGTAGCCACACCATGGCGTTCTAAAGCGGCCGTTACCATTTGCCAGCGTTGTTCGGCATCACCGGCTGCTGTAACTGTTTCCTTAAGCAGTCCAACGAATCCACGCCATGCGGCAACGGCAGCATCAGCTGCGATATTACCAATGGCAATTCCCTGTGTGAAACGTGAAAAGAATATTGAACCTTTTTGCGTTTCACCACTCAATGATTTAATTTCGCGTTCGAGTTTCTTAATCTCGCGTTGCGATTTAACCATTGCGGGTCCACCAAGATCAGCAAGCTCCTGATTAAGCTTTTTAATTTTGGCGGAGGCAGCTTCCTGCGCTTCAAATACGAGTTGGAATTTTTCTTTACTTGTTGCCATTGGATTGACCTAAGCGACGCAGTAATTCACGTTGTTCACGTTGTACTTTATCGGCCCTAACTCGATCAATACGTGCGATTTCTGCATCGATTATATCACACGCGTTGACCCAAAATGCGGGCAGATCATAGTAACTTTGGTATGTTTCGTTTTGTGTGCCTCTAATTCGTTGGTGTAAATTCCACAGTTTACGAGACAGGTCCGTCACAATGGACGGAATGCACACACTGTAGTAATTGGCTAATGCACTCCATATAGGTAAATGCGGGTCACTGGCATGAAGACGTGCGGCATCAACGACTTTATCCCAATCGTTGATATTCACACGTAATGATTTCATGTTTTGACCTTTGGCCGTTATGAGTCCTTTTGCGTCGGTGTGATTGAAACAGGCTCTCCGTCCGCTCCGGCATGATTCTCCGCATTCCCCACCGATTCCGGAGTACGCTGCACCGACGAGGAGAGTAAGTTTTTTGATTCGGATGGCGTGAGTTGGCAATGCGCAATGATTGCCCTGATGACTTCCTGCAAATCCGCCAATTCGGTTAACTGTTCCAGAACCACGCGCGGGCTGTCAGTATACCCATCAATTTCGACGATGGCGGGCGTGATGGTGTCCAAAAGCCGTCCAAAAGCACCATTTTCAGGACCGACAGTTAAGATGCTGTTGAGCAGACGTTCTTTGTCCCCGATGGACATACTGATAATGCGGAAGATAGTGTCACACGCTGTGATTGCATGCGTGCGTTGCTTGTTTACTAAGCGGAGAGGCATGATAATTCTCCTTGGAGAAAGTTTCCAGTAGAAAGATGCCCGTGGCCATAACCACGGGCATCATTGTCTTAGTGATGTAACTTAGGCAGCGGGCCAACTACGATCGATGGTGTTTTGCACGACGACCGTCAAACATTCACCCACAACTCCGGCCGCATATGAGGACAGCATGCGACAAGTGATTTGGCTGATGAGCAATCCTTCCTTATCATATTCCATCGATTCGATTTTGCCGGTAACCGAGATCGTCAACGTGCCAAAATCGACATCGAATTTGACCATTTCGCCTTCTTTAAGGCTTTCCAGTGCTTCATCGGCCGTGCTGTCACGCAAGAATTTAATCTTGAACGTACCAGAACGACCTTTGATGCCGTGCTCTTCGAAGCCATTAGTTACGCTGTGGCCCACTTTTTCCGTCTCGTATGCGCCTTCCACTTCGAATGATTGCATCGTAATGGCCGTAGGTGATGCCATGGCTGCACCATGCGTCAACGTCGCACTGGCAATGTCATTGAAATACAAAAATCCGGAACCATCGCGATCGGTCCACGTGCCGGACGGATTGGACGTGTCAATGGTCGTACCAAGAGCAACCCAATCCGTCTCATACATCAACATGCCATCACGTTCAGCCGACAATTTAAAACGTGGGGCAATACAGCCCATCGCTTTTTGTGACGTGCTGGCCACTGGTAGACGTTTAATCCACGTCAAAAAGTGACCAGCATTGGCACCAAAATCAGGATGCGTGCTAAAGTACGTGAAGGTCTTCGTGAATTCAGTATCGGCTCCTTCAATGACTTTCTGAAAATGCGCATAGGCATACTGGTCGATGTCATTCAAATCAACGGGTCCGCTTACGCTGAATTTGGCCGAGCTACCTTGTGTCGTGTGAACGGTCGTGTTTTCAACCGGTTGCCGCGTGCCATGGACGTGCGGCAACTCATGAATCATAACATCAGGGTCGATGTCAAACGGGTCACACGTGACCTCCGCAACGGCAGCCCCATCTACGGCCACAGTATCAAAATCGGCTTGGTCCGCATAACCATAGCGAACTTGTCTTGTTTCATAGGTCTGGGACATTAGATGTGCTCCTCGTCATTGTCCGGGTCACCCGTCATCAACGCTTCGGTTGATACCGATTGAACGTTGGTATCTTCGGCCGTTTCAACAGGCTCCATAGGGTCAGTGGTTAAAGAATCAACGCGTGCTTGTGCCACACGTGGTTTGTCTTTGGTCCGCACAACGTAACCATCGGTTTCTAACCGATCAGCAGCGACACGCGGAATTTCCTCAACAAAACCAAGTTGCAGTTCTCGCACGCTAATCGGGGAAATACCGTACCGATTGGCGATCATTTTGAGCTTACGCTGGTTGAGTTGGTCGGTTTTGATCACCCGCACCATGGTTTTGTCTAATTTCGGTTTGCTAACTTTGGGCATAATGTTCCACCTTGTGTATGTCAACTGTTATTTCTGACCCTGTGGTTCCACTTGACATGTGGTCCACATTATAAGCGACACCAGCTACATCAAAGATTCGATAGCCGCTGCCGAGATTAATGTGCTGTCGCAACCAAGTCACGACTTCATCGGTGATTTCTATGTTGTTAGCCGTGTCGATTGGTCCCAAACGGTAACCGGTATGGACACGGATAGAAAGTCGTATTAATCGGTTGTCAACGATTTCGGACTGATCGATGGCCGCATCACCCTTAATTGGCGTATCCGTTTCGACTTCCACACTCAACGATGGAATTACTAAGTTCGCCGTTTGATGCGTGCTATACGTCGCTGAAAAAATGGGTGATGGCGCGTACGTTCCCAGCAACGTTACAACTGTGCTATGTGCAGTTGAGGCACTCATTAAAATGCTCCTTTGGTAGCAACATAAGTAATCGTTGCAACGATGCGGGTTGAACTGTAGGAATCAGCATCAATTAGAGCTACTTCTTCCTGCCCAATCACACGAATTTGAAGAGCACCGATTGTGGCTGCTAAGGTACTACCATATAAAACGTTTTTGACGGCATCTAACATCGTTTCGATGTCTCGTCCTTTTTTCAACAGGATGATGCTGATGTCCAATTCATACCGAACGTGTGTTGAATCCTCGACTACTACCTCTTCTGGACCGGCTATTAAGCCCACATACGGTGAATGTTTACGAGCATCGACCGGAGTTAACAGTATGCGTGTGGCCTTGGCCACGCTGGACGACGTTTCTAATTGAGTGACCAGATTGTCGAGTATCGTTGTCTTTGTATTTGCCATTATTTCACCGTTATTTTGGCCATGTAATCGGTGCACAACCGGTGTACTTGCGCTCTACGGGCCATAATCGCCTTCGTTGCATAATGTGTGGCCTTGATGTGCGTACGGTGATTTTTACCCGTCATTCCACCGAATTCATGAATACGTGCGTATACACAGTCACTTTCGATAATGAGTTGCCATCCAACGTTTATTGCTTGGACGAACCAATTCCATGAATCGTGCAAGCGGCCAGATCGCCGTTGTAGAATACGACCTGAAAGATTGGTTTGAATTTCGGTTGTGACATCTTCCGCAAGCGATGTCAGTAACCGTGTGGGTATCTGTCCAAGTTTAATTAACGCATTCATCAAAGCGGAACTGCGAAAATTCTTGGGTGTGACCCGCATTGTCAAGTTGAAATCAGACATTAGTACGCCGTTTTATAACGTTGAATGATTTCAGCAACGAATTTAGGAACGGCATGCTCATAACTGAATGTTTGTTCGCCGTCCGATTGGCTGTTGATACCGAGTCGGTCCGCTTCCAATACGAAATGCTTTGCCAGTTGATAACACGCTTGTTTCAGATCGGTTGGCATAGCCGCATCAAAACCATATTCGAAAGTCACACGAGTATTTTGCCAACCCTTAATGAATCGGTGACCTTCGGTAAAGTAAATTATGTTGCTGCTGTCTTTGTAGGTATACGGGTAACTAACGATGTCATATTCCTGCCATGCTTGCCCATCCCAATATTCCAGTTTGGTAATGCCGGTGACCGGCGCATTATGAGTGTATAGTCGGCACGTACCATTACCATTAAGAATTTCAATCGCATCATGTGGTGATGGCGACGGTTGATCAATTTCAAATGTGCGACCGGTTTTACTTTCAATATAAGCGGTCGCAAGGGTTATGCACACACCGATTTGATCTTCATTTTCAGCAGGACTTGGAAGATCATCATAATCCCGGTATTCATCCAATGTGATGATATTACCCATATGCTAACTCCTTAAGAAATGCGGGCCGCATTACACAGCCCGCATTGGTAGTTTCGAACCGAGATTAAGCATCAAGATCGTTGCTCTTCTGATAGAAGACGAGCAACTTAGCACCGGCCGATGCCGTGGGTGACGGTTCATCGATCGTGAGAGTATCGTCGGCTGCAACGGTAGTGACGCTGGTCAATTCATCCAACGCGTCATAATCCGTTTCATCGACGCATAACACGACCAACGGCACATCATTTGAATTGATGCCCGTCACAGTGGCAGACGAGGGGTCAGTGCTGGGTGAACTGTCAATCGTGCCGACTCGCATTTGCAAGTTCAACGCTGCAAATGCACGAGGACTGGCATCCATCCACATGACGAATACCGAATTGCCGTTCGTAGAGGACGTACAACGAATCGCATTGGCAGCGTAAATGCTGGACGCGGCCGTACGATCAGTCCATGCACCGGTTGAAGCGTTGATTTCAATGACGGAAATGAGTGTGTCTTCTTCAGTGATACCCGAAATCGTAATGGACACATTCGCCAATGCACCCGCTCCAACTTCGGCGGAGACGAACGGCGAATCCACTTGCAAACCGGCATCACATGCCATCCACCAAACCGCCACCACATCATTCGCAGATGCAGGACAGAGCAATTTAGTGGTACTGATGGACGAAGACGCAGTAGTGTCCGTCCAAGCGTTGGTGGTCTGGGCCAATTCCAGCACGCCGATGAGTTCATCGTTTGCTGAAATGGCCGTTCCATCACCCGCAGTACACGTGATTCCGGCTGTCGAAGAATCAGCCGCTCCCGTCAACAGCGCAAACTTAATCAATCCGGCACGAACAGCGCGTGTCATTCTAGCCAAAGTAAAACTCCTTTGGAAAAGTGGGCCGTGCTACCGGCCCACATTTTAGTATTATCACACGTAGTTAATTACGCCGTGTGCTGGATGTTGATCATTTCGGCGACCGGAACGATGGCATCAGCGCAAATCTTGCCGAAATCCCAACGGGCCGTGGCGACGAATTGCTGTTGCTGCGTCAGAATGTTCTTGTTATATTCGAGCGTCACACCACGACGCTGACCAATACGGAACGACGGCTTATGCACGCAACACATGGACGTGTGCTTCACGTCGGTGTTGGGCGCATACAGGCCGCTGGAGGCCAACGTTTCCAGATACTGACCGGAAATGTAAATTTCGGAACCGTCGATGGTCGGCAGCGTGCCGGAAATCATGAAGGCCAGAACGCCGAGAGCATCTTCTTTAAACAAAGCCTGTTGCACTTGCGAACGGCCCTTGATGCCCGTCACATAGAGACATTCGGACGGATTGAGGCCCGCTTCCACCATGTCCTGTTTGGCATCGGTAAAGTTGACGATTTCGAGCGCGTTCACGCCCGTCGTGGCCGAAGAATCTTCGATATCACGCGTAACGGTAATGCCGAGCTTGCGAATACCCTTGAAGGACGTTTCCACCTGATAGGTCTGGTATTTGGTCTCATCAACGTTGTCAAAGTGCGTCGCACTGTCATCACCGTTGATCATGGCCGATTCCAAACCTTCCAGCAACGCCTTGGCCAACTCCGTACGAATGAAGGCCACCATATCGAGAATCGCATCCTCGGTGACTTCCTCGGAAGCAACCAGTGCACCAACGAACAAATCGGGCGTAAAGGTCTTCACACCAGTGGCGATGTTAGTTTTGCGGTGCTCTTCCGCATTGTCCACCAACGCTTCCCCACCTTTGTACACGACGGCTTTGCCGTTCTGGAACGGATACTTGGCCGAGCCACCCTTGGGCATGTTCCACGTAAGGAACTTGGAGGCCAGACGCGGCTGCACACGCAAAATCTCATTGAACTCGGACGACAGTTCGGAAGGAAGCCATTCCGCACCATAACCGGTGTTGCCACCAGCCATGGCCAGAGCCACGTCCTTATCAAACTTCTCCGTCAGCTTGACAAGCTGCTTGTAGAGTTTGAGATTCTGAATCGTGTACCGATCGCGGCCTTTGTAACGGTTCATCGCATCGGCGATCAACATCGCATCATGCAGGTCGCGGAGGTTCTTGAGTTCCTGTCCGTTGTCCATCTTGTCGTAATCAACCGGCATCTGGAACAGACAGTAGGCGCGCTGGGCGACTTCACCGAGCTTGTTGCCGTCATCGTCCGTCAACCACACGAAATCGGTAATGAGGGACCGGTAATCCGTATAGGCAAACCGCGTATCCGCAACCGCACGTTCGGCTTTCACCGTCTCAACCATGGTCTTAATTCCAGCCAGATCGGTGGAGAATTTCTCCAGCCGTTCGGCCAGTTCGCTCTTGGTGATCATGCGATCGGCCGCTTGCGTCTGCGCTTCACGAATGCCGTTCAGAATTCCCTGCAGTTCATCAACCCGCACGCCGAGCTTTTCATTTTCGGACATGACCTGCTCAACGGTAACCGGGGTGTTGTCTTTGGTAGCCAAGTTAAGGCTCCTTTCGGATAAGTTAGTGGTAATTGCTTTCTTGTCTTCAAGTGAATTACGCACCTCGAATAGTGCGTTGCTGTCGGCTCCGATGTTGACAATCGAGACTTCCTTAAGACGGCCTTGTATCACAGTGACCGTTCCCGTTTTTTCTTCCACCTCGTATTTATCAACAACAAATCCGATGGAAAAGGCTTCCAGTTTACCTTCGCGTATCGCACGCATCAACAGCGAACTGTTCTCACGCCAAATACGCACTTTTCCCCGAATGCCTTTGTTTTTGACGATCTCTAATTTCGTCACTTCGCCGATAGGTTCTTTGTATTGATCATGGAAAGCCAACACACGACCATTGAACAGCGACATGCCTTCTTTGTGTGTGAATGCGCTGGCTTTTACGATCAAATTGCGTGACTCGATCAGGTTCTCGGTGATGAACCAACCCTCAATATCGATGTCGCCTTCCTTCCCGTCTGTTGCTTCGGAAAATTCGAATGCGACATCACACGCAACGAGAATCACATCGGGACGCGATTCATCATAGAGCCGTGTAAGAGCATTTTGCTCTCGTTCAGAACCCATGCGCAATGTCTCCTTAATAAGATTAGACAGGTTATTTATTTACTGAGCACGGCGACATCGATTGGGCTGTTGTGACCAGTTTGCTTCATCTGGGACAACACCAGTGCCGAGCCATTAACAAAATCAGTCAACAGCGAATTGGTGATAGCGACTGCCCGCGTATACGAGAAAATCGCCTTCACACGTTTTTCAAGTTGCAAATATGACCATTGATAACGGTCCGCATCGCTTAGGACGGAACGCAGCATGGTCATATTTTGATCAACAATGTCCTCCAATTGGAAATCCACACGTCGTAACAATTCCTCGACGGCCCGATCATTGGGATTGAACACGCCAATATTGGCCAAGGTAACCGTTCCCCGATCAGTTAATTGTTTCCGGAGAATGGGAACGATGTTATTACGGAACGATTTGGCCGCAGATATACTGTTATATAGACGAGGAGCTTGTGTGTCTGGATCACACAATACACTCATCATTGAACCACCACCGGTCATAGCATTAGCGGCCGCAATGACTGTCACACGTTGTAGTTTAAACAGCCGAAATAGGGCATTCTCAACTTCTTCCTTTTCAGCCTTTTTGGGTTGTTCACCTTTCTTCGCTTTAGCCGGTTGCGGTTGTTCACCGTCAACGGGTTGTTCACCATCGGCCGGAACACCGGCTGTCGGCTTAAGCGCATCAGGCACTACGGGCGCAGCGTCTTCATCGATGCCGAGTTGTTCACGCACGTATTCCGCACTGACGATGCCTTCCTTCTTCAATTTGAGGAGACGATCTTCAACCGCAGTTTGGTCACCTTTGATCGCTGGCACACTGTCAAGGTCAAATTTGATGCGGATGTCTTGGCCAAAAATGGGCCACAGCAACTGCTTGTTAAGTCCGTCTTCTATGACTTTAAGAATCGGCTTGATCGTGTTCATCCAGAAATCGATGTCTTGTGCAAGTGCATTCGCGTAATTCGCATACTCCATCACACCACCACGAAACGGCGGAAGACCAAACACACCAAAAATTTTCTCACGGTTATGTTTCAACAGGTCGAGGAAGGCGATATCTTTGTGTTTCTGGTCCGGGTATTCAAATTTACCCGCATACCGATTGATGAAGATTTTGAACGCCTTCTCCGCTCCACCGATTTCCGAACTCATCGCATCCAGAATCTGTTGATGCTGGTCTTCGGTCAAGTCGTGATCGGGTGTGAACATCAAGTTGAGTGTGGCACCAAATCGGAAAAAGTTGCTGTTAAACCGATTAACGAAATAATCCATCATGATTTCTTCACGTACGGTGTTCACACGGCCGATTCCCCAAAATGGGTCATCTACGTCCATATCTCTGATGTGAATCACACGCCGACGCGGGTAAACCTTCTGGTTGGCAGTATATACGCCGAATCGGTAAGAACGATCACGCGTGCTAATGTCTACCAAACGCGGGTCACGCGGCCAAATCTGGGCAAATTCATTCGGGCCGGTCAACAGTTCAATGGTCAAAATGGCGTTGCCATCGTTGAGATATGACTTGACGATGTGATCAACGACATCGGACCATGAATGTTCGGTGTTCGGATTGCGTAGTAATTCATTGGCAGGATGATCATTATCATCCACTTCGCGTTCCACACCACCAACCGTTTCCACCTCAACGATTTTAACGGGCAAGCCTTTAATCGCATCGGCGATGGCACGTGTGGCGATGTACACGTTGGCGTTAACCTTCGGCGCATCAAGATCATGTTTAGTCTTCGGTTGCCGTTGCGCCCAATCCAACGTGCTGTAACGACGTTCGATCTCCACATTGGCAACACGGTCCTTGAGTGTAATAAAATTGCGGACCGATTGCCAAATCGTTTTTATAAAATGCCGCATCAACTAAGGTCTCCTTTAATGAATATCACCCGCTTCAAGTCGTCGACGCAGATGGTCTCGACGATGTGTTTATCAAGTTCACGTGCGGGTGTAAATCCATTCATTTGCATAAAACCGGTAATCTGGTTGGGGTGCGTACCGTATTCGGCAAGGTGCTCAATACTGTATTCCACAACTACGAGTAGATTTTTATTCGCATCAAAAATACCACGTGCGCCGTTAAGTACCTGCAATTCGGCCCCTTCAACGTCAATCTTGATGGCATCGATTTGCCGATTGGCATCATCACGTACGACGTTATCCAATGCGACAGCCTGAACGCGCATCATTTGAGCCTGTTGCGATTTTACATCGATGACTTGGTGGCGACCCGGATTTTCATTCGTTTTTAAAAATAGATGCGTATTCTTATTCCATGCAGCAGCCTGAACGGGCCGTATTCCAGTATCACTCTGTTGTGCATTACGGCATAACTGCATGAAATTTTTTGACTCCGGCTCCAAAGCGTAGATAATGGGAACGATGGCATAACGATTAATATACCATTCGGACATCGACAATGACCACAGGCCAACGTGTGCACCAATGTCCACGAATACACCGTTCAGTTTACCGAATAGTGTGATGCGGTCGAGATAATCACATACATAGTCGATTTCGGTCGCTTCATAGCTTTTCATGTGGCATGGTGCACATTTCTTGTAACCACAGTCATGCATCTTATACAGAGTAGCCATTTATACTGACCAGCTTTTAGGTTTGGATTTTTTGTCCTTGGTCGGACGTTCACCAATTACACGTGCTTTCGGGTCTTGCTGTTTGGACTCGGACGCTTCACCGGTGTGCCAACTGGTGCCAGCGGCAACACTACTCCGCATGCCACTGACTTTAAATGCCAAGTAACGGTAGGCACTTGCATGAAAATAGTGATCTTTACCTTTGGTCCATACAGGACGACCGTTGGCATCAGTCACACGCGCTGGAGTCATCATCTGGGCAAGGTATTGCTTATTGCTGGCATGAATGAAATCGGACCTGACGTGTGATTTCTTATCCAAGATCATTTTAACCATGGCATCGAGACATTCCGTGCGATTCGTCTCCAGCACTTGCTTCGAATAATCTTGGTTGTACTCGGTCTTAACCTGATCTTTAGGTCGATAATAACACATCCACCGGTGACCCTTGGCTTTCACGAAATCACGCGTTTCATTATAGCCACCACCGGCCGCATCAATGACGGTACATACAACATTGAAATCCGCTTCCAGTTTTTCCACATCGGCCCAACGATCGACGTTGGCATAATGAATGTCAATCAATTCGCCGGCCCAAACCATACTGATCACACATGTGAACTTGCTACCTTGGTCCACACCCATTACCGTGCGAAAAATATGCGGGTCGTATTCAAATTTTGCGCCCGCATAGATACTACGATGCATCGCTTCCTTCGACAGTTTGAAATCGACATTCTCGTACGTTACGCCGAGATAGTTGTTATAGAAGTTTTGCAGTAAGGTCGGGTCATTCTGTGCAAGGATGAACTTCTTAAACAGCCAAATGATGTCATTCGGTTTTTTGCTTTTGTTAGTGAACAACCTGCTGATACGGTAACCACTCACACGGCCCACACCCGGATTCATCGCAATCCAATGACCAAAACCGAGACGATCAAATTCTTTATGACAGTTAAAGCAGATGGCCTGACCGGACGGGCTGCGCAGTTTCCATGTGTTGAGGTATGGCTCGACGAAATGCGTTTCCCATTCCAGTATCTGTTCATGACCGCAATGTTCACACGTTACGTGCCACTCCTTCTGGTCCGAATCAAGAAACTCTTTGTGAATGCCGAAGTTATCACGTGTGGGATTACCGAATTTCCACACGTAAGGATGCGAACAGTTGGCAATACGATCATAGGCGTACGGCAGGTTGTCCTGATCAAGCAGGTCAAATTCATCGAAAAATAGCGCATCACATGGGAACTCAAAGAAATCGGTCTTGACGTTGCTGCCCACATATTTCCAGCCATGGCCGAACAGCGACTTGTATACGTTGCTGTCGCTTTCCGTATCACCACTCTTGATGGCATTGGCATACAGTGGGCTGTAATCTTTCAGTCGATTGATGCGATCGGCAACGAAGGTACGTCGGTGTTCCTTGCTGGGTAGCACATACATACCGCGTTTACCCTTATTGGCAAGAGTAAACATCGCACACAAGGCGTGCTCCGTCATGTGGACTTGGGAGCACTTGATGATCACCATGTCATGGCTGTTGTCCTTATAAATCGCTGTCAACCATGGCTTATCACGGAACGTCATGCGATCGCCTTTAGTCGTGCGATGGTGCATCATGGCCATGAACAAACGCGGATAGTTGTCCGCCATTTTGTCAAGACCTGCACCAGTTAGCATCTGGGCATCACGTGATAAGGTTGCCACAGGAGATTTGTCCATTAAATCGTGTTCGGTTCCGGAGTAAGAAAATTGATGAGGATGGTTTCACCTTCGGCGGAGCAACTGATGCGAAGGAAGTTCGTTTCGCCGACGATGATGATTTCGGCCAGACCGTCACGCTCGATGATCGCACGTACAGCACTGCCGTCCAGATTCAAGGCGAAAAATTCGACCACGGCGCAACTGTCGGTGGACAGCATGCGCTGGGCGTACATATCCATTTGCACAAACGCACTGTCGCTGGGATTGCCGACGAGACCACCTTGGACGTTAAACGTCGAATCACACGTGGACAAACGGCCCACCAGTAGGAAACTTGGGTTGGCTACCGGTCCACCTTTGAGTATGCACACATCGTACTGTCCAGCGTTGTAAACCACGCATTCATTGGTGGACTGTTGTGATGCTTGACCCGCCAAATTGGACGGTATCACAAACGACAATATCAACACACAAAGGACGATTGTGATGAACTTTTTCATGTGAACCTCATACGGTGTATAAGATAAATTGTTGGGACTGGGCGCACACCGCAAACACCCAGTCCCATGGAGAAACCGCGTCATACTGCGGCTAAATCTTTTTCTCCGATTCACACATTGACATCGTAGACGGGTGGGCCGGATGATTGCGCCATGCTGAATGAATGAGATCGTAGATCAGCATTACACTCTCCATTTACTAGGTGTGGAAGCATGCGCCGTAATCACACGTTGTAGATCACCACCTGCAAGACAATAAGGACTGGTGCAACGTTTCGGCTTATCCCTGTCTTTGAAGAGTCGCAACTCTTCTACCTGATGGCCACAGTCATAACACTCATAAACGTACAAGGGCATGTCATTCTCCCTGCTCACGTTCGATGCGGGCGATTTCCGCTTTGATCTGGCAAGGCGTAAAATTGCGTGCCGTCATGACGGCAATTAAGGCAGCATGTTTTTTCTCGTCGAACGCCTTTTCGCAAATGGCCGCACGCTGTTTTTGATTCGGATATTCCCGTTTCATGACGGCATCATTCATACAACGTGATACGAACTTGCTGCGTTTTTCATCGGCGTTGGGTGTGGGAATCGGCATCGTCTACTCTTTGGGCACACGGACGTTAACGATCACACGCCGAATCTTGTGCAGCACCTCGGCGATGCGAAGATCAAAAAAGTAGCCCAAGGTGACGCCAACGACAAAGCAAATAACGTAATACATGACATTTCCTTGCTATAGGGTGTGATTAACCGTACGATCGCCATTGATCATTGCTTCTTCCATCGCATGACGGAACTGATCTGACAAACTAAGCGGTTTTTTCCACTCCGCCAAGTGACGGCCCGCCTGTTTCCACATCGAACGACGCGCTGCACGACTGTGGTTTTTAACGTCGTGTGATGCGGCATAAAGTTTTTCATACATGTGGCGGTTATAG
>Ga0172380_10001140_pt1 | contig 47049 bp, 48 predicted proteins | sample Leawe162metaG_FD_119747 | JGI IMG/M metagenome (GOLD analysis project Ga0172380, IMG submission 119747) | Leachate microbial communities from a municipal landfill in Southern Ontario, Canada - Leachate well 162 metaG | ecosystem: Engineered > Solid waste > Landfill > Unclassified | place... | reverse complement strand
GCCGTGAACGAGGCTGCACGCGCGGCGCCGCGAAGGTACGCGAGCTGGCGCAGCGTCACGCCGCCCAGCCGCGCATCAAGGTCGTCGGCACGGTGGGCCGTTTCATCCGTCATATCGATGAGTCTAATCCGATTCGTTTACTTGTCGAATAGGTCAATCGCGCGTACGTTCGATCAGGCCTCGGCACAGCCGACCCGCCTCGTCCCCCGCACGCGAAGGAGTCCTCATGCCCGGTGACAAGATCAACGTCGCGATCATCGGCGTCGGCAACTGCGCCTCATCGCTCGTGCAGGGCGTCGAGTTCTACAAGAACGCGGAGTCGGGGGACGTCATCCCCGGCCTCATGCACCCGGTGCTGGCCGGCTACCACATCCGCGACATCAACTTCGTCGCGGCGTTCGATGTCGACGCGGAGAAGGTCGGCAAGGACCTGAGCGAGGCAATCGAGTCGGGCCAGAACAACACCATCAAGTTCTCGGACGTGCCGAAGACCGGCGTGACCGTTCAGCGCGGCATGACGCACGACGGCCTGGGCAAGTACCTGTCGCAGGTGATCACGAAGGCGCCGGGTCAGACCGCCGACATCGTGAAGATCCTGAAGGACACCCAGACCGACGTCGTCATCAACTACCTCCCCGTCGGCTCCGAGGAGGCGACGAAGTGGTACGTGGAGCAGGTGCTGGCCGCCGGCTGCGCGTTCATCAACTGCATCCCGGTCTTCATCGCGCGCGAGGAGTACTGGGGCAACCGCTTCCGCGAGGCGAAGCTGCCGATCATCGGTGACGACATCAAGTCGCAGGTTGGCGCGACGATCCTCCACCGCGTGCTGGCGCGCCTGTTCCAGGACCGCGGCGTGCGCATCGACCGCACGTACCAGCTGAACTTCGGTGGCAACACCGACTTCCTCAACATGCTGGAGCGCGAGCGTCTGGAGTCGAAGAAGATCTCGAAGACGAACGCCGTCACCTCGCAGATCGACTACGACATGCCGTACGCCGATGTGCACGTCGGCCCCTCCGACCACGTGCCGTGGCTGCTCGACCGCAAGTGGTGCCACATCCGCATCGAGGGCACGACCTTCGGCGAGGTGCCGCTGAACCTCGAGACCAAGCTCGAGGTGTGGGACAGCCCGAACTCCGCGGGCGTGGTGATCGACGCGATCCGCTGCGCCAAGCTCGGCCTCGACCGTGGCATCGGCGGACCGCTCTACCAGCCGTCGGCGTACTTCATGAAGTCGCCCCCGAAGCAGGTGCACGACGACATCGCCCGTGATGAGCTGGAGACGTTCATCAACACGCGCTGATCGCGCGCAGGCTCATCGCATCGCCGGAAACATCGCCGCGGGCTAGACTCGCGGCGATGTTGTTTTGGGCGTTCCGCATCGCATCCGCGCTCGCGCAGGCGGCGCCGCTGCCGGTGGCCTACGCGGTCGCCGAGGTCTGCGGTGCCCTCGCCTTCCTCGCGTGGCGCGGGGGCCGCAAGCGCTGCATCGCGAACATGCGCCACGTGCTGGGCGACGAGGCGCGCGCGCGCGAGGCGGCCCGACGCTCGTTCGCGCAGTACGCCGTCTACCTGGTCGACTTCCTGCGCTTCACCGCCATCACCCCCGCCGAGGTGCACCGCCGCGTCGTCTTCGACGACTGGGCGATGCTCGACGCCGCGCGCGCGGAGCGCGGCATCGTGTTCGTGACGATGCACTTCGGCAACTGGGATCTCGGCGCGGCAGCGCTTGCGGAGCACGGCGTGCCGGTCTCCGTGGTTGCCGACACGTTCGGCGACGCGCGGCTCAACGACCTCGTGCTGGGTGCGCGGCGAGCGCTGGGGATGGAGATCCTCGCCGCCGAGCGCATGGGGCCCAGCATCCTGCGCGCGCTGAAGCGCCGCGACGTGGTTGCGATGCTCATCGATGTGCCGCCCGACGACGGCGGGGTGCGCGTCGAGTTCTTCGGCGACACGATCGCAGTCCACGACGGCCCCGCGCGCATCGCCCTGCGCGCGGGAGCGAGCGTGTTCGCCGCGACGCTGCCGCGCGAGGCGCCGGACAGCGACCGCGTGCGCCCCGTCCTCGCGCCCGTGCCGTTCACGCCCAGCGGTGACACCGAGCGCGACGTGCACGACCTGACGCAGGCGACGATGCGCGCGCTGGAGGCGATGGTCGCGCGACACCCGGAGCAGTGGTACATCTTCCGCTCGCTGTGGCTGGCCGACCGAGCCGCCACGCCCGCCGGTTGAGGTCGTCGATGCCCGCCCTGCCCTCGCTGCACCTGCTCGCGCTGCGGCTGCTCGTGCGGGTCGGCGGGCGCGTGCCCCCGCGCGCGCTCGATGCGGCGGCTTCCGCCCTTGGCACGCTCGCGTGGTACGCGTCGCCCGCCGTGCGTGCCGTGACGCGCGACCACATGCGCCATGTCCTGGGTCACGACGCCCCCGCGGCACGCATCGATGCCGCCGCGCGCGGCTGTGCGTGCACGACCGCTCGCTACTACGCCGACTTCGCCGCGGGCCCGCATCGGGGCGCAGCGCGTCCGTTCGAGCGTGCCGAGGGACTGCACCACATCACTGATGCTGCGGCGCGCGGACACGGGCTGATCCTGCTCTCCGCACACCTCGGCAGCCCCGAGTCGATCGGCCAGACGCTCGTCGAGTTGGGACTCGACCTGCTCGTGTTCACCGAGCCGCTGTGGCCGGCGGCGCTCCACGATTATGTCCAGCGCGTTCGCGAGACGACCACGCCCGGGGCGCGCTTCGTGACCGCCGACCTCGCGGGGGTGCGTCAGGCGATCGAGCACCTCCGGCGCGGCGGCGTCGTGGCGGCGCTGGGCGACCGCGACGTGCTGGGCACCGGCGTCCCGCAGCTGTTCTTCGGCGAGCGCGCGCGGCTCCCGGCTGGCATCGCCGACCTCGCCCTCCGCACCGGCGCCGAGGTCATCGCGGGTTTCGCGCTCCGCACCCCGGGGGGTGGCATCCGTGCAGTCGTCGAACCTCCGCTCGACCTCCCGAGCACGGGTGACGCCACCGCCGACCGGGACGAGGCGCGCCGACGCATCCTCGCGGCCCTGGAGCGGGGGATCCGGCTCGCGCCGGACCAATGGTTCCCCCTGCAGCCGATCTGGAGCGGCCTGGACGGCGCCGGCGAGGGCGTACGCCGTTCGTAAATGCCCGGCGACCGGCAGCCGTACAATGTCGGCCATGAGCGATCTGCGGCCCCCTGTGCGCTTCGGCGCCGCCGACCTCCACCTCCACACCTCCCACGGCGACGGCATGGCCGACGCCGCGACGCTGCTTGACCGCATCGAGGCGCACACCGACCTCGATGTGATCGCGATCACCGACCACGACGACGTGCGCGGCGCCCTGCTGGCGCGCGAGGTGCATGCGCGCGGCCACTACCGCTTCGCCTTCGTCCCCGGCATCGAGCTCACGACGCGCTCCGGCCATCTGCTGGCGTTGTGGGTCGACGAGCCGCTGGCGCCGCTGCGCCCGCTGGACGAGACGATCGCCGCGATCCACCGCGCGGGCGGCCTTGCGGTGATCCCGCACCCGATGTCCTACCTCACGCGCTCGGTCGGCCAGCGCGCGATCGAGCGCCTGCTCGCCATCGGCGACCCGGAGGTCACGCCCGACGCGATCGAGGTCGCCAACCCCTCGCCGGCCGGTCGGCAGGCGGGCGCGAAAGCACGCCATCTGAACCGCACGCGCTACGGCCTCGCGGAGACCGGCAGCAGCGACACCCACTTCCCGGAGGAGGCAGGCACCGCCCGCACGCTCTTCCCCGGCCACACGCCCGAGGCGCTCCGTGCCGCGCTGCTGGCGAAGGCGACCCGCCCTGCGTTGCTGGGCGCGGTGCCGTTGCGGCGCATCGGCGCGCGCCGCCTCGCGCTGCAGCAGGTGCGAGGGCTCTCGACGACGCCTCGCAAGGTCGTCGCGTTCCAGGCGCGCCGCATCGCCGCCTGGCGCGCGGCCTCGACCGAGTCAGGCGAGGTGCGCGCATGAAGATCGCGCTCGTCTCGCCGTACGACTGGCTGACCCCGGGCGGCGTGAACCGCCACGTGGAGCAGCTCGCCGGGCACCTCATCGCTGGCGGGCATGAGGTGCGCATCCTCGCCCCCGCCAGCGAGCCGGTGGCCGATCCACGCGTGATCGTTGCCGGCTACCCCGTGCCGATCCCCGCCGCCGGCTCCAGCGCGCGCATCTCACTCGACCCGCTCCTCGGCCGCCGCGTCCGCCGGATCCTGGAGGAGGAGCAGTTCGATGTCGTCCACGTGCACGAGCCGCTGATGCCGACGCTGCCGATCCAGGTGCTGCGCCACTCCCGCACCGCGAACCCGGATGTGGTGAACGTGGGCACGTTCCACGCCCGCAAGGACGGCGGGAATCGCCTGTACGGATACGGTCGGCTGCTCCTGAAACGATGGTTCCGGGAGATCGATGGCAAGATTGCCGTCTCGCCTCCGGCGGCCACCTACGTGGAGCATTACTTCCCGGGCTATTACAACGTGATCCCAAACGGTGTCGACATCGAGCGCTGGGACGACCCCGCCCTGGAGCGGCTCCCGGAGTTCGACGACGGCGCCGTGAACATCCTGTACGTGGGTCGCGCAGAGAAGCGGAAGGGGCTGCCCTATCTCATCCGTGCCTTCGGCATCGTCAACGCGCGCGACCCGCACACGAGGCTCATCGTGGTCGGGCCCGATTCGCGCCGCTGGGATCGCTACCGCGAGTCGGTGGACGATCAGCGTCGCAACGTCGTCTTCTGCACCGACATCTCCAACGCCGACCTCCCCCGCTACCACCGCAGCGCCGACATCTTCTGCTCGCCCGCGACCGGGCACGAGTCGCAGGGCATCGTGCTGCTCGAGGCGATGGCCGCACGCCTTCCGGTCGTCGCGTCGAACATCGACGGGTACGCCTCCGTGCTGACCGACGGCGTCGAGGGGCGCCTGGTGCCGCCGCAGGACGTGATCGCGCTCGCCGATGCGTTGACGGCGCTCGTGCGCGACCCGGCACAGCGCGCGAGGATGGCCGCCGCGGGGCGGCAGCGCGCGGAGCACTACTCGTGGCCGCGCATCACCGCCCGCCTGCTCGCGTACTACGCGCGCCTGCGCGACGCGAGCGGCAAGGCCAGCGTCGCGCGTAGTCGAGAGCGAGCCGCCGCATGGCACGCGTGAGCCAGGTGCGACTGCTGCCCGCGCGGCCGCCTGCCGCGGTGATCGCGCCGATCGTGCGCGTGTTGGTGTTGCTCGGCGTCACGCCGACCATGCTCACCGTCGCCGGCGTGATCGGGAACGTGATCGCGGGCGTGCTGGTCGCCACGGGCCATCTCAGCTGGGCCGGAGGCGTGACCCTCGTCTTCAGCGGCCTCGACATGCTCGACGGCGCGGTGGCGCGCGCGACCGGCCGCGCGACGCGCGAGGGCGCGCTGCTCGACTCCACGCTCGACCGCGTGTCGGAGGCGGCGGTGCTGGGCGGCATGGCGATCTACGCCTTCGAGGCGCAGAACCGCGAGATGGTGATGCTGGCGTTCGTCGCGCTCGTCGGCTCGCTGATGGTCTCGTACGTCCGCGCACGCGCAGAGGGGTTGGGCGTGGCGCTCACGGACGGCCTGTTCACCCGCGCCGAGCGCGTGGTGCTGGTCGGCGTCGCGCTCGTCTTCGGCTGGCTCCGGCTCGCGCTGTGGATCCTCGCCGTCCTCACCACGATCACCGCCTTGCAGCGCCTCTACATCGCCTCGTATAAGCTGCGCACGCTGCGCCAGGAGCCGCCTGCATGACGACGTTCACGTTCAACGAGGAGCAGCGTGAGGCGATCGGCGGCATCCTGGACGAGCGGATGCAGATCCCGATCTCGATCGAGGTGTGGGCACGCAAGGACGGCGCACTCGTACGCACCGACCGCCCTGCCTGCGTGCACTGCGAGGATCAGCTGCGTCTCGCGCGCATGCTCGCCTCGCTGCACCCCGGCCTCAGTGTCACGCACTACGACATGGACAAGTTCGAGCGCCGCGCCGAGGAGTTCGGCATCGAGCGCCCGCCGTTCACGATCCTCCGCGGTCGCAACGGTCGCGAGGTGCGCGTCCTCGGCTTCTGGACCGGGACGCTGTTCCCCGCCGTCGTCGACGTCATCACCTACCTCAGCCAGGAGGAGTCGCCGTACTCGGAGGCGAGCAAGGAGGCGCTGGCGAAGGTCGACCGCGACATCGACCTCCACGTCTACGGCGCGCTCTACGACGGCTACTCCGCACAGATGCTGCGCATGACCGGTGCGCTGGCGGCCGAGTCGCGCCACTTCAAGGTGCAGTTCAGCGAGGTGATGGAGTTCCCCGACATCGCCGCACGGCAGGAGATCGAGACGATCCCCGTGATGCTGCTCGGCGGCCGCCGCTTCATCGGCGTCTGGGACGAGGACTCGCTGGTGCAGCAGATCGGCCACATCGCCGCCGGCCGCGACGACGTCGTCACGCTCGCCCAGACCGGCACCGCCCCCTACTTCACCGAGGCCGACATCGAGCGCATGCAGGCCGAGCAGGCGACCGACACCGAGCCCCGGCGCACCGAGAGTGGCCTCTACCTCCCCGGCTGACGCCTCGACCGCCGCCACACACGAAGGGCGCGCCTCACGGCGCGCCCTTCATCGTTCGCGAGGGAGTCGAGGCTAGCGGCGACGCATCAGCATGAACGCGCCACCACCGAGCCCGAGCGCCACCACCAGCGCCCCACCCAGGATCGCGTACGCCGTCGCGTTGTTCGCCCCGATCGCGGCGGCCTCACCGCTCGTGCCGGCATCGCTGCCGCCCGCGCTCGTGGTGCCGCCGGAGACGGTGCCACCCCCGGCCACGCCCAGCGGCGTGACGGTGCCGGTGCCCGCCGCCGAGGCGATCGCGGTGCCCTTCGGCGAGGGCGGCGCGGGCTTCAGCCCGTTCTTCGCGCGCCACTGGTTGTAGAGGCCGTCCTGGTCGACGCCGTAGACCTTCTGCAGCGCGTCATCGATCCGCGCGCCGCCGTAGATCGTGCGGTACAGCTCGGCGTACTTCGCCTGCCCGTAGGTGTCGATCAGGAACTTCACCGTCGACCACGACTGGCCGTAGAAGGCGTTCACCTGCGACGGCTGCGACACCGGCGAGTTGATCGAGGTGAGCGGCAACACCACGTCCTGAGCGATCGCCAGCTGCAGGCCGCCGCTGTACTCCGGCCCCGGCGCCCGCTGCGAGTAGACCGCCTGGCCCTCGTCCAGCCAGGACGGGAGACCGACGAACGGGCCGTCACCCGCGACGTGGGTCACGATGTGCGCGACCTCGTGCCGCACCACATCCTCGTTGTTGGCGAACACGAGCAGCAGGTCGGGTGCCACGCGCTGACCGCCGGTCGACACCTGCGCATCGAACGCTGCGCTGCGCGGCTGCTTCGCGGCGCGGCCATCGTCCTCACTGCGGTAGACGATGAGGCGGATCGGGTACCGCACCGTGACCTCGAGCAGCTTGCTCGTCTCCTCCAGCGAGGCGCGCGCGGCGCGGAGCGCCACCTGCGCGCTGGCGTCGTTGGCGCCGTACCAGTAGACCGTGACCTGGCCGTCGGCCTGCGACTTCCACTCGTAGCGGCCATCGAGGTGGAGGTAGTCCGCGTCGGGCGTCGTGAGCGTCTGGCCGTTCTCCAGCGTCACCACCCAGTGGTAGCGGAACTGCGAACCGACCGGGATGTAGCGCGCCGCCGTGATCGTCTGCAGCGTGAAGCTGGCATCGAGGCCAGCGACCTGGCCCTCGCCGTTGCCGCCGACGACGTTCTCCGAGTTGTCGCGCGTGGGGCTGCGCACCGCGTAGTCGAGCTTCGCCGACTTGATCGCGGAGGGTGCGCGCACGGTGAACGTGATCGCCGCCGGCTCCTTCGAGGAGGCGCCCTGCGTCGCCTGCGCCTCGACAGGTCGCGCGGGGCCGAGGGCGACGAGGCCGCCGACCAGCACCGCTGCCGCCAGCGCCGCGCGCACGCCCCCACCGACCGCCCGGTCGAGTGCGCTCGTCATGCCCCACCCCCCTCGTCCTGGCCAACCTGGTCGCGGAGGTAGGCGGTGATGAACGGGTCGATCGCGCCATCCAGGACAGCGGTCGTGTCGCTCGTCTCCGCGTTCGTCCGCAGATCCTTCACCATTCTGTACGGTTGGAGCACGTAGGATCGGATCTGGTTGCCCCAGCCCGCCTCCACGTGCACCCCGCGCAGCGCCAGCCGCTCCAGCTCCCGCTTCTCCAGCTCCCGCTCCAGCAGCCGAGACTTGAGCACGGCCATCGCCACTTCGCGGTTCTGGTTCTGCGATCGCTCGTTCTGGCAGGTCACGACAATGCCGGTCGGGAGGTGGGTGATCCGCACGGCGGTGTCGTTCTTCTGGACGTTCTGGCCCCCGTGGCCGCTGGCGTGGTAGGTGTCCACGCGCAGATCCTCGGGGCGCACCTCGATCTCCGGGTCGCTCGCGTCGAGCTCCGGCATCACCTCGACGAGGGCAAACGAGGTGTGGCGCGCGTGCGCCGCGTCGAACGGCGAGATGCGCACCAGCCGATGCACGCCGCGCTCCGCGCGCAGCAGCCCGTAAGCGTTCTCGCCCTGGATACGCACGCTGGCGTTCTTGATGCCCGCCTCCTCGCCGCCGGTGAGCGAGAGGATCTCGGTCTTCATGCGGTGCGACTCGGCCCAGCGGAGGTACATGCGGAGCAGCATCTCCGCCCAGTCCTGCGCCTCGGTGCCGCCCGCGCCGGAGTGCACGTCGATGACGGCGGCGTGGTCGTCGTACGGCCCGCTGAGCGTGAGGCCGATCTCGAGATCGGCGAAGCGCGCCGCCAGCGCGGCCACCTGCTCCTCGGCCTCGACGAGCAGCGGCGCGCGCTCCTCCTCCGCCTCCTCGGCGGCGAGCGCCAGCAGCGCCTCAGCGTCATCGAGCTCGGCGGCGAGCCCCGTCCAGGTGCCGGTGACACCTTCGAGCTTCGCAACGCGCTTCATCACGGCCTGCGCGTTGGCGGAGTCGTTCCAGAGGTCGGGGGCGGCAGACTGCTCTCGCAGCTCCGCTAGTTCAAGGGTGAGTGCAGGCAGGTCAAAGTCGCACCTGCACATCCCGCACCCTGGCCTGCAACTCGGCGATTCGAGCCTTCAGTTCGTCCATGCACCCAGTGTCGCATGAACCTCGCCGGTGCGGCGAGGTCAGCCGTGCACCACCTCCGCGATACGCTCGGCGAGCTGTGCAATCTCCGCGTTCGAGTTGTGGCTGCTCTGCGTCCGCAGGTGCGGCAGGCCGAACAGCGGCACAGGGCCGTCATTCGACTCCACCGTCCCCTCCCAGTGCCGGAGGGTCTTGGACGCGCGAGACACCGACGGATACCGCTGCTCTGTCCAGTGCCACCCCGCGACAGCGGTCAGCACCTCAGCCGCCCGCAATCCGTTGGTGAGGACGGCCGCAGGTGGACAACTGCGGATCGCAGCCAGTGCGATGCCGAGCGATGCCTGGCAGCCGACATCCGTGCTCGCGAGGTGAAGCGCATCGTCCGTCGAAAAGCGATACACACGCGAGGGGTAGGGCATCGTCTCGAACACGCCCACGCGACTCATGAAGAATCCCACCTCGTCGCGAAGCGGATCCGGGTCGCCGACCGCCGCGCCGGCCAGCAGCACGAGCGGACGCGCGAACTTCGTGTAGTAGAAGTCCTTCGGCTTCCATTCACGCAGGTCGCGACGATTCAGGTAGGCCCACAACGACTCTGGCGTCCAGGGCTGCCGTTGCTGCCACACAAGGTCGTCTGCTGACATCAGTTGAGGGTTCAGCGAGATCACCGCGACCCACTCGCGCGGACGGAAGCCTCCCAGGTCGCCCCAGAAGAACTCAGGCGTCGTCGGCACTTCGAGCAACGTGGTATCGCCCGTGAGCCCATATGCGGCGTTCAGTGCACGAACGTGCGCCTGCCAGTCGCGCTCGTAGGCGGCGTCGAATGCCGCGCGAGCATCCGCGATCCAGCCCTCGGCCACGTCGCGCCACTACATCCGCAGCGGCGCGGCGCCGAAGTTGACCGCGAAGCGCTCGCACCAGACCACGACCGTGCGGTACTTCGACAGGTCGAGATCGGCCGGCAACTCGTAGTTCTGGTCGCCTACGTTGCCCTTCATCGGCGCGATGTTCACGTAGCCCGCGCTCTTCACGGTCGCGTCGTCCTTCACATCGGCGGCGGCGACGAACGCGATCTTCACGTCGGGGCCGTTTGAGGTGCGGAAGTCACTCAGGCGCAGCACGCGCTTCCCATCGACCTCGTACACCGTCGCGGTGCCATCGGTCTCATGCGCGTAGCCGGTGAAGCGACCGCTGCTCAGCACCTTCGCACCGGCCGGTGTCGACGGCGCGGCTGCCCCCGCGGACGTCGAGGCGGTCGCAACGGGGAACGCCTCACTGACGCGGTCGTCGACGAACAGCAGCTCCGGGCGGAACGCCCACCACGCACCCACCGCCAGGGCGATGCCGCCCAACGCACCCAGCACCCGCATCGATCGAGGGATCCGCTGCAGCATGTCGTCCTCCTGCGCACGTCGGTGGGCGGCGGCGTTCTCGATCATAGCCGCCCGCGGCTGTGCCTGCGGTCACAAGCACAACGTTGACGGCCTGCAACCGCCGAGCGTTCACTGGAGATGCCGAGTCCGGGTGTCACCCGGAACGGGGGAACCAACCATTGGGGTGTGTCGCGACCCAGAGGCCGAGAGGTACCGGGCGCGTAGGCGACTTCCGACGCCGAACCCGTCAGCTAACCCCGTAGGCATTCGGAGGCAGCACTGCTGCCTCGTCCCACCGAGGTGCCGGTACGCGCAGGCGTGCCGGCGTTCCCCGCACCCGCGGGGGAAGGAGCAGTCGGATGTCGGTCATCACCATCACGGGTCACCTGGGCTCCATGGGCGGCGTCGCCGGGCGCGTCGCCGATGCCATGGGCTACCAGCTGGTCGACCGCGAGCTGGTCGCGGCGGCCGCCGAGATCATGGGCCAGCCCGAGCGTGATCTGCTTGCGCTGGACGAGCGCACCGGCTCGTTCGTGGACCGCGTCATCGATGTGCTGCAGCGCATGGGCGCGGCCTCCATGACGGCCGGCGAGGCCGCGGGCGCCTTCGACATGACCTACGCGAACGCGGCCGGCGCCAGCACCACCGCCGGCGAGCGCTACTTCGAGACGCTGCGCACGGTCATGGAGCGGCTGGCCGACGAGGGCAACATCGTCATCGTCGGGCGCGGCGGGCAGGGCATCCTCGCGGGCCGCGCCGACACCTTCCATGCGCGCGTCATCTGCGCACAGGACGAGCGCATTCGCCGCATCGCCGCGCGCGACGACATGACGATCGAGGCCTCACGCGCACGCATCGAGGAGTCGGATCATCAGCGCGAGGCGTGGCATCAGCGTTACCTCGGCATCGACTACCGCTCGCCGTACCACTACGGCCTGGTCGTGAACACGGGCGTCCTCACGGATCGCGTCGCCGCCGACCTCATCGTTCGCGGCGCGCGAGCCAGCCTCGAGGCGCCTGCCGCGGCGCACGCGTAGTCCTCGCGCGTACGCCACAGCGAGACGGCCCGGGCAATGCCCGGGCCGTCTCTCGTCATACGTGCGTGCACGTCGTGCGCGCGTCGAGTCGTGCGGGGCTAGCGCCTGACCTGCCGCTCGGCGGCCTTCAGCGTGTTCGCCAGCAGCATCGCGATCGTCATCGGGCCGACGCCGCCGGGCACCGGCGTGATCGCCGCCGCGACCTCGCACACCGCCTCGAAGTCCACGTCGCCGACCAGGCGGAAGCCGGACTTCCGCTCGGGCGCGACGACGCGGTTCGTGCCGACGTCGATGACGACCGCGCCGGGCCGCACCATGTCGGCGGTGATCGTGTTCGGGCGCCCCGCGGCGACGACGAGGATCTCCGCCTCGCGCGTCACGCTCGGCAGGTCGCGGGTGGCGGTGTGCGCCAGCGTCACGGTCGCGTTGCCGCCCGGCGCCTTGTTGCCCAGTAGCAGCGCGGCGGGCTTGCCCACCAGCATCGAGCGCCCCACGACGACGACGCGCGCCCCCGCAGGGTCGACGCCCGAGCGCAGCAGCAACTGCTGCACCCCTGCCGGGGTGCACGGCACCATCACCGGCTCCCCCTGTACGAGCCGACCGAGGCTCACCGGGTGCAGCCCATCGACATCCTTCTCCGGGTCGATCGAGGACATCGCGGCGATCTCGTCGAGCCCGCTCGGCAGCGGCGACTGAACCAGGATGCCCGAGACCACGGGGTCGGCGTTGAGGCGTGCAACCTCAGCCATGACCTCGGCCTGCGTCGCGGCGGCCGGGAGGCGAATCGTGTCGCTGGTCATCCCGACCTCGACCGCCGCCGCGCCCTTGTTCCGCACGTAGGTGTGCGAGGCGGGGTCATCACCCACCAGTACGACCGAGAGGTGCGGCGCGCGCCGGCCCGCGGCGACGAACGCGCGGACGCCCTCGGCCACCTCGGCGCGCACCTCGGCGGCGATCGCGACTCCATCGATGATGCGTGCACTCATGCGGCGCAGTATCCCACGGCACCCGGATACGGCCCACGCGCGCTAGACTCCCGCACCATGAGCACACACGCCGTCGGCGTCGACATGATCGAGACCACCCGCGTCCGCGACGTGCTGTCGAAGCACCCGGAGCGCTTCCTGAGCCGCGTCTTCACGCCGGAGGAGGTCGCCTTCTGTCGCGGCCGCGTCCCGGAGCTCGCCGCCCGCTTCGCGGCGAAGGAGGCGGTGATGAAGGCGCTGGGCACCGGCGCGCGCTCCGTCGCCTGGCGCGACATCGAGGTGCTGCCCGACCGCCGAGGCAAGCCGCTGGTCTACCTCTACGGCGGCGCCGCCGAGCGTGCAGCGACGATCGGCCTGGACGCCATCGACATCTCGCTCAGCCACCTCGCCGACTTCGCCGTCGCGATCGTCGTCTGCACGCAGGAGATCCTCGAGCAGCACCCCGCCGAGGCCCGCGAACGCCTCGTCGCCCGCCTCCGCGAGCGCGGGCTGCTCCCGTGAGGACGCCCAGCCCCGCCTGCCCGCGCCCGCTCGCCTCTCGCCGAGGGGGCCCGGGGCACAGCCCCGGTGGGGGCTCTGGGGGCGAAGCCCCCATCACAGGGCGGGCGGGCGGGCGAAACACTGTCCGGTGCGACGCGGCGCAGCCGCGACCCGCACCCGGCCGCGAGCGCAGCTCGCGCCGTCCGGCTGCCGAGGCTGCCGCATGAAGCTCGTCACTGCCGCCCAGATGCGCGCTGTCGAGGCCGCCGCCGCGGCTGCCGGCACGCCCGCGAGCGAGCTGATGCAGCAGGCCGGCCTGAGCGCCGCCCAGATCGTCTGGCGTCACATCGACGGCGACCCCGATCGGCCGGTCGTCGTACTGGTCGGCCCCGGCAACAACGGCGGCGACGGCCTGGTCGCCGCCACCGGACTCCGCGAGGTCGGCGCCGAGGTGCACGCCTACCTCCTCCGCCCCCGCGACGAGGCCGATCCCGTCTGGCGCGCCGCGCAGCAGGCCGGCGTCCCCACGACCCTCGCTGAGGCCGACCCCGACCTCGAACGCCTCGACACGCTGCTGGGTGAGGCGGCCTGCGTCGTCGATGCGCTACTCGGCACCGGCTCGCGCTTCGGCGGCACCGAGGGGCGCGCGATCGACGGCACGCTCGCCGCCGTCCTCGCCCACCTCGCCGAGGCGCGCGCAGCGCGGCCCGAGATGCTGCTGATCGCCCTCGATCTCCCCACCGGCGTCGACGCCGACACCGGCCGCGCCGACCCGCACGCCGTCACCGCCGACCTCACTGTCTGCTTCGGCTACCCGAAGGTGGGGCTGACGCAGGCGCCGGCGCGCATGCTCGCGGGCGACATCGTGGTCGCGCCGCTCGAGTTGCCTGCGGAGGCGGAGGCCTCGCTGCCATACGACGAGATCGACCCGCGCATCGCCCGCCTCGGGCTCGTGCCGCGGCCACCCGACGCGAACAAGGGCACCTTCGGCCACGCGATGATCGCCGCCGGCAGCACCCGCTACCCCGGTGCCGCACGGCTGGCCGCCGAGGCGTGCGCGCGCTCCGGCACCGGCCTGACCACGCTCGCGGTACCGGCCGTCGTACAGCCGCTCGTCGCGCCGTCCTTCCCGGACGCGACCTACGAGCCGCTCCCCTCGCAGGCGGGCGCGATGCGCGGCGCTGAGGCGGCGCGAGCGCTGCTGCGCGCCCTCGATGGCTGCGACGCGCTGCTGCTCGGCCCCGGCCTCTCGCTCACGCCTGCGATCGAGGAGTTCACGCGCTCGGTGCTCGCCGGCCTCGACGCCGTCGAGGGGCTGCGCGCCGTCGTGCTCGACGCCGACGCGCTCAACGCTCTGGCGAAGCACCGCGAATGGGCGGCGTGGTCGAGCGTGCCTCGCGTGCTGACGCCGCACCCCGGCGAGCTCGCACGGCTGCTCCGTACCTCGGTCGCTGCGGTGCAGGCGGACCGCCTCGATGCCGCGCTACGCGCTGCGCGCGAGACCCGCAGCGTCGTGGTGCTGAAGGGTGCGGGCACGATCATCGCGACGCCCGAGGGCCGTGCGGCCGTCTCCCGCATCGCGAACCCCATGCTGGCGACCGGGGGGACCGGCGACGTGCTCGGCGGCATCCTCGTCGGGCTGCTGGCGCAGGGCGCCGCCCCGTTCGAGGCCGCCTGCACCGCCGTCTACCTGCACGCCGTCGCCGCCGCCGAGGTCGAGCGAGAGCTGGGCGCGGCCCCTGGCCTCGCGCAGGATCTGCTGCGCGCGCTCCCGGCTGCCCGCCGCACGCTCGACTAGGTCGTCACCCGAGGCTACCTAGTGCATGCCCTCGTGGCCCTCGTGCCCGGCGTGCTGCATCTGGTGCTGGCTGTGATCCATCGAGTACTCATCGCGCCGCAGCAGCATCGCGCCCAGCATGCCCAGCAGCATCGCCGCGTGGCTCCAGAGCGTGAGCGTGATCAGGGAGAAGAACCCAACGGCCTCGGTCGAGGTCAGCCAGATCACCGCCAGCGCGGGGATCGCCATACCCGCCACCATCTCGACGGTGCGCTCCGTGCGGTGGCCGCGCCAGACCATGTACGCCGCCATGGGGATCGACATCGCCACCAGCATCAGCGTCTCGCTCAGGTACGGGCGGTCGAACAACGTGTCCCGCAGCCCGAACGGGTCAAGGGGCGAGTGGAACAGGATGCCGTAGATCGGCATCCCCACGAACATCGCCACCACCATCTCGGCATAATGGCGCACGAATCGGGCAGTCGAGTCGGACACGGGCGGCCTCCGTCCCCCCGCACGCCGCGAGGTGGCACGCCCTCGATTGTGCGCCCCGGACCCCCGCCACAACAGCCGAGGCAGTTGCGCCCAGTAGCCGAACGCTCTGATACCATGAGTGCGCAACGGCGGGGGGCGGGCGTCCATCCCCGGAGGCCATCGACGATGACCGATCACGCTGCGGATTCCAACACCGACCCGGTCGCGCTGATCTTCCCCGGCCAGGGCTCACAGGCCCCGGGCATGGGCAAGCTCGTCTACCAGAAGTCCGAGGCCGCACGCCGCACCTTCGAGGAGGCGAGCGACCTGACCCACCTGGACGTGGCGAAGATCTGCTTCGATTCCGACGCTGACGACCTGGCCGAGACGACCTACACGCAGCCCGCGGTGCTGACGACCTCGGTCGCCATCGTCGCGGCGATGCGTGAGAAGCTCGCCGAGGTGGGTCGCCAGGTACGCCCGCGCCTCTTCGGCGGCCACTCGCTCGGCCTCTTCTCCGCCGCCGTCGCCTCCGAGGCCCTCGAGTTCCGCGATGCGCTGTTCGTGGTGCTGGAGCGGTCGAGGCTCATGAGCAGCTTCAACGCCGACCGCCCGGTTGGTATGGCCTCGATCATCGGCCTCGACTCCGACACCGTGCGCCAGATCTGCGAGGACGCCACGCGCTCCTCGGCGGATCGCGTCGATGTCGCCAACCACAACCTCGACAACCAGACCGTGATCAGCGGCGACGTCAGCGCGCTGGAGCGCGCGATGGAGGCCGCCCGCTCACTGCAGGCGAAGGTGATCCGCCTCAAGGTGAAGGTGTCCAGCCACACCCCCCTGCACACCGAGCAGGCCGCCGAGTTCGCCGAGATCATCCGCGAGGTGCCGCTGCGCGATCCCGCGCGCGCCATCGTCTCCAACCAGACTTCGGAGCTGCTCGCTTCCGCCGCCGCCGTGCGCAAGGAGTTCGAGGAGCAGCTGCGCTCCCCCGTCTACTGGGCGGAGAACGTGAAGCAGATGGCCGCCCACGGCGTCGACACCTTCGTCGAGGTCGGTCCCGGCCACGTCCTCGCCCGCATGGTGAAGCGCGTCTCCGACTCGCTCACCGCCGTCTCGCTCGATGACGCCGAGGTCGACCCCGTGCCGATCTCGATACTGCCGCCACAGGCCGCTCCGGAAGCCGCGCACTGAGCGCGCCACTGCGCCGCGTCGTCGTCACGGGCATCGGCCTGCTGACGCCGCTCGGCAACGACCTGCAGTCCACGTGGGACGGGCTGGTCGCCGGACGCTCCGGGATCGGCCTCATCACGAACTTCGACACCTCCGCCTACGAGCACCCGATCGCCGGTGAGCTGAAGGGCTTCGTGCCCGAGGACCACGTCGAGGCGAAGCTGCTGCGCCGCATCGACCGCTCGAGCGCGATGGCGCTCGCCGCCGCGCAGGCCGCGGTCACCGATGCCGGCCTCGACGTGCGCGCCGAGCCGGAGGGCACCGTCGGCGTGCTGCTCGGCACCGGCATCGGCGGCGCCCACCTCATCGTGGAGAACCAGCAGGTGCTCGACGAGAAGGGCCCGCGCCGCGTCAGCCCGTTCCTGATCACCAGCATGCTGCCCGACACCGCGACCGGCCTCGTCGCGATCGCGCTGGGCGCGGACGGCGCGAACTTCGCCGTCACCGCCGCCTGCGCCACCGGCGGCGCAGCCCTCGGCGAGGCCGGCGAGATCGTCGCGCGCGGTGACGCCGAGGTGATGATCGCCGGCGGCTTCGAGGCGCCCCTGCGCCCCATCTTCTACGCCGGCTTCCACGCGATGCGTGCACTGGCCGAGGATGAAGACCCGACGAAGGCGTGCAAGCCGTTCGACCTCCATCGCAACGGCTTCGTGATCTCCGAGGGTGCGGGCATCCTCATCCTCGAGGAGCTCGACCACGCGCTCGCGCGCGGCGCTCGCATCTACGCCGAGTGGAAGGGCGCGGGCACGAGCAACGACGCCTTCGACATGGTCGCCGCCGCCGAGGATGGGCGCGGCGTGATGCGCGCGATCACGCGCAGCCTCAAGCGCGCCGCGATCGACCTCGACCAGGTCGACTACATCAACGCGCACGGCACCGGCACCCCACTGAACGACCGCGTCGAGTCGCGCGCGATCCGCGCCGTCTTCGGCGCGCACGCCGACCGCCTGATGGTCACCAGCACGAAGTCGATGACCGGCCACATGATGGGCGCCGCGGGCGCCGTCGAGGCTGCGGTGGCGGCGCTCACCTGCCACCACCAGATCGTGCCGCCCACCATCAACTACACGACGCCCGACCCCGACTGCGACCTCGACTACGTGCCGGGCGAGGCGCGTCGCACCACCGTCCGCCACGCGATGTCGACCTCGGTCGGCCTCGGCGGCCACAACTCCTCGATCGTCTTCGCCCGCTGGGACGGCACGTAGTGCCGTCTCAGCGCCTCATCACCCGCGCTCACTCCCCCCACCTGGAGGCCCGACCATGACCGCAGCCAACGAGCACTGGACCCCGCCCGCGCCCGTCGCGCCGAAGCGCGTGGTCGTCACCGGCCTCGGCATGGTCACCGCGCTCGGCCTCGGCGCGGAGCACAACTGGCAGTCGATGCTTGCCGGCGCGAACGGCATCCGCAACGTGACGCTCTGCGACGCCTCCGACCTCGACTCGAAGGTTGCGGGCGAGGTGCCCGACTGGGACCCGCTCAACTTCATGGATCGCAAGGAGGCGCGCCGCACCGACCGCTTCGTGCAGTTCGCGATCGCCGCGGCCACCGAGGCGCTGGCGCAGTCCGGCATCGACGTCGCCACGAACGCCGACCGCATCGGCGCGATGATCGGCGCGGGCATGGGCGGCCTCACCACCCTCGAGGACGAGTTCAAGACGCTCTTCGACAAGGGCCCGAACCGCGTCTCGCCGTTCCTGGTGCCGATGTTCATCTCCGACATGGCCGCCGGCCAGGTGAGCATCCAGCTCGGCCTGCGCGGCCCCAACTACAACACCGTCAGCGCCTGCGCCTCCGGCGCCGACGCGCTGGGCACGGCGCTCGAGGTGATTCGCCGCGGCGACGCCTCCGCGATGATCGCCGGTGGCGCGGAGGCCACCATCACACGCATGGGCATCGCCTCGTTCTCCGCGCTGCGCGCGCTCTCGACGAAGCGCAACGATGACCCGGAGCACGCTAGCCGCCCCTACGACCTGGAGCGCGACGGCTTCGTGCTCGGCGAGGGCGCGGCGGTGCTGATGCTCGAGGATCTCGAGTTCGCGCAGGCGCGCGGCGCGCACATCCTCGCGGAGTTCGTCGCCTACGGGCAGTCCTCGGACGCCTTCCACGTCACGCAGCCCTCCGAGGACGGCGAGGGCGCGGCGCGCGCGATGCGCGTGGCGCTGGCGAAGGCCGGCATCCCCGCGACGTGGATCGACTACATCAACCCCCACGGCACCAGCACGCCGCTCAACGACAAGTTCGAGACGATGTCCGTGAAGGCCGTCTTCGGCGAGGGCGCGGGCACCATCCCCATGCCCAGCACGAAGTCGATGACCGGCCACACCCTCGGCGCCTGTGGCGGCATCGAGGCGGCGGTGACGGTGCTCGCGATCCGCGACCAGCGCGTCCACGGCACCCGCAACCTCACCATCGCTGACCCCGACTGCGACCTCGACTACGTGCCGGGAGCCGCGCGCGATGTCGCGATCAACTGGGCGATGTCCAACAGCCTCGGCTTCGGCGGCCACAACAGCAGCCTGATCTTCCGGCGGTTCACGGAGTAGCGTTGTAGCGATCGACCTACCACTTCAGCCCTTAGGCTCGACGTCGGTATGCCCACTCCCGGTGAAGGTTCGCCCGTACAGGTCCCTTCCACTCACGTCCCAGATGACGATCCCGTATGCTCCCGCCCAGGCAGGGTGGTATTCATTCGCGCGAGGCCCCCAGCGGAGCAGATCCCAACGCGCTTGATTCACTCCGAGAGCGTTGAAGGAGCCAACGAAGTGAGGCTCGACTCCGTCCTGTACCGCGACAGCACTGCTTTCGATTGTGTCTGCCCAGGTCTGAGGGCTGGGACGTTCCGTCCCGGTCTGCGCGACCCAAGCGCGGATCGTTACCTGCAGCCAGGCGGTCTCACCAACGTTCTGGAGGTTCACCTCAAGTCCTTCAGAGGAAAACGCTGCTCTTGCGACACTCACGACGGGCTGACGCTTCGTCCTCAGATCGTTGATCGCGCTGTAGGCTGCCGGGATGGCAAGTAGCACGAGGACTCCAGTGAAGAGAGCCTGTGCGTACGAACTCCAGGCTCCGAGGCCCTGAAGTGATGTCGGGCTCGCGACGGGATCGAATAACGCGGTGACGACGATGATGACCACGGTGAGGAAGACAGATGCGAATCCAAGACCGAACAGAATCAGCCGTGATACTCGCACGACCCTAACTTGCCCGCATCCGCGCACGCGCCTGCACGAGGTCGTACCGGGCCTGCATGTTGAGCCAGGTCAGCGCGGAGATACCGAGGACGGCCTCCAGCTGGAGCGCCGTCTCAGCAGTCACGGACTTTTTCCCGCCGATGATCTCGTTCACAACCTTGGGGGGGCGGCCCATCGCCTCCGCGAGCGCCTTCTGCGTCATCTCGCGCGCCTCGAGCTCCTCCGCGAGGAACTCGCCCACCGGCTCCGCGTAGTCTGACTCGACTGTCTTCGTCCGGGCGTTAGCCATGGTAGTCAGTCACTTCCTCGACGATGAATGCGTCGTCCTCGATCGTCACGACCAGGCGCACCGAGCCGGTCAGCCGGATCGCGTGCTGGCCTCGGCGGTCGCCGGTCAGCGGATGCAGGTCCAACTGCCGCATCGCGTACACATCCTCGATGGTCGCGGCATCACGCAGCGCGTTGATGCGTGTCACGTAGCGCGGCCCAACCTGCGGCCCCCACGCGCGAATCGCCTCCGCGATCTGCGCGTAGCGGCGTTCAGAATTGTCGCGTCGCAAACCGCACGTCCACTCGGGCATCATCAATCCTACACCGATGGTGTCAAGGGGTGATTGCCACTTCTCGGCCACCGAGTGCACACCCGCACCCCGAACCCGCATACTGACCGCACTCCCCGCCCGCCGAGGCGCCCCATGACCACCACCGCCCCCCGCCCCACCGAGGGCGCTGCGCACACCCTCGAAGGCTCCGCGGGGCGGCGCTGGCTCGTCCGCGCAGTGCCCGACCTCACCGCCTTCGCCGACGCGCCCTGGCCGCGCCTCGTCTCGCTGCTGCTCGCCCACCGCGACGTGCACGACACCGCCGAGGGCAAGGTCTACCTCGGCCGCCCCGGCGACCTCACCGACCCCACGCTCATGCCCAACCTCGACATCGCCGTCGCGCGCCTCGCCGAGGCGTGCCGCCGCGGCGAGCAGGTCGCCGTCTTCGGCGACTTCGACGTCGACGGCGTGACCTCGACCACCATCCTCACCGAGGGCCTGTCGGCGCTCGGCGCGCGCCCGCTGCCCTACATCCCCGACCGCTTCACCGAGGGCTACGGCCCCAACGTCGACGCGATCCGCGCGCTCCACGCCCGCGGCGCGACCGTCCTCGTCACCGCCGACTGCGGCACCTCGGCCGTCCGCGAGGTCGCCGCGGCGAACGAGCTCGGCATGGACGTCATCGTCATCGACCACCACACCGTGCCGGAGGAGCTGCCGGACGCCCTCGCCATCGTGAACCCGAAGCTCACCCACTCCGAGTACGGCAGCGAGCCCGCCGCGTGCGGCGTCGCCTACAAGGTCGTCCACGACCTGCACGACCGGCTCGGGCAGCCGTACGACCCGGAGCCGCACCGCGCGCTGGTCGCGCTCGGCACCATCTGCGACCTCGCGCCGATGCTCGCCGAGAACCGCGACCTCGTGCGCCTCGGCATGGACGGCCTGCGCCGCTCGCAGCGCCCCGGCCTCCGCGCGCTCGCCGAGGTCGCCGGCATCAGCCTCGACGACGCCGACCCCGACACGTGCGGCTGGGTGCTCGGCCCGCGCCTCAACGCCGCCGGCCGCATGGAGCACGCGCGGCTCTCGCTCGAGCTGCTGCTGACCGAGGACGCCGCGCGCGCGAAGGAGCTCGCGCAGCACCTCGAGGAGCTGAACAACCGCCGCCGCAGTGAGACGACCGACGCCTGCGAGCTCGCGACCGCCGACCTCACCCCGGAGCAGCGCGAGGCGCCCCTGATCATCGTCGGCGCGCGCGAGGTGTCGTCCGGCATCGTCGGCCTCGTCGCCTCACGCCTCGTCGAGCAGTTCCGCCGCCCCGCGATCGTGATGCAGGTGGGCGACACCGAGGCGCGCGCCTCCTGCCGCTCGATCCCGGAGTTCGACATCACCGCACTGCTGCGCCGCCACGACGACCTGTTCCTGCGCTTCGGCGGTCACCGCGCCGCCGCCGGCTTCACCGTCGCCGCCGCCCGCGTCGATGAGCTGCGCGCCACGCTGCTCGCCGACGCCGCGCAGCACCTCGACCTCACCACCCTCGTCCCGACGATCGAGGTCGACGCGGAGCTCTCCCTGCACGAGGTCAACGGCGACCTGCTGAAGTGGCTGCAGCGGCTCGCGCCGCACGGCATCGGCAATGACACGCCTCGCTTCCTCGCGCGCGGCGTGACGGTGCAGGACACGCGCCTCGTCGGCCAGGACGGCGCGCACCTCCAGTTCAAGCTGCGCGAGGGCCGCGTCACCTGGAACGCGATCGCGTTCCGCGCCGCGGAGTCCGCCGTCCCCGCGGGCGAGCAGGCCGACATCGTCTACACGTTCCGCCGCGACAACCTGCGCAGCACGCTCCAGCTCGAAGTGCTCGACCTCCGCCCCGCGCAGTAGGCGGCTCCCCCGACTCTCACCACGCTCAGAGCACCGCCCCCAAGGTGTGGGCGAGTCGAGGGCCACGCCGTTCGAGTCAGGGGTCGCGGGACTTCGCCCCGCGTGGGGTCAAGGGGCGAAGCCCCTTCCAGGGTGGGAGGGCGGGAAGAACTGTCCGGCGCGGCGCGGCGAACGCCGCCCAGCGCCCGGCCGTCGGCGCAGCCGACGCCGTCCGAGTCCGACTTCCGCCCCACTGCGCCGTAGCCACCAAGGCGGGACGAACGGCCCTGCGCGGGCTGGACACGCGGGCGTACCCTCCTACCACACTTGTGGTGCCGCGCGGCGGCCTCACGACCCCTCGCGGCGTCGAGCATTGCCCGACACCCGCGTCGCACTTCCTCGCGGGTGGACGCGCGCAGGGGGTGTCATGACTCGCACCGAAGACCTTCGCAACATCGCCCTCATGGGACATGGCGGCTCCGGCAAGACCACGCTCGCCGAAGCCGCCCTCTTCCACTCCGGGGCCATCTCGCGCATGGGCCGCGTCGAGGACGGCAACACCGTCTCCGACTACGACGACCAGGAGCACGCGCACCACTACTCGATCAGCACGTCGATCCTCCCCGTGGACTGGGACGGGCGGCGCCTCAACCTGCTCGACACGCCCGGCTTCCCCGACTTCGAGGGCGAGGTCGTCGCCGCCGCCGCGGCCGCCGATGCCGCGCTGATCCTCGTCGACGCCGCCGCGGGCGTGCAGGGCGGCACCGAGGCCGCGTGGAGCCACGCCGACGCAGCCGGCGCCCTTCCGCGCATGGTCGCGGTGAGCCGCCTCGATCGCGAGAACGCCGACTTCGACCGCACGCTCGCGGCGCTCCGCGAGCGCTTCGGGCACGCGCTCGTCCCGCTCGCGCTCCCCATCGGCGCGGCGCACGACCTCGGCGGCATCGTCGAGGTGCTGAGCCGCCGTGCCTGGCGCGGCGCGAGCGCGACGCACGAGGACGCACCGGCTGACCTGGCGCCCGCGCTCGATGCAGCGCGCGAGATGCTGCTCGAATCCGTCTCCGAGACCGACGACGACCTGCTCTCCGCCTACCTCGACGGCACCGCGATCGACGACGACCGCATCGCCACCGCACTCGCTCGCGCCGTCAGTCGAGGCGAGATCGTGCCGGTGCTACCGCTCGCCGCAACGACCGGTGTCGGCGTGCGCGCGCTGCTCGATGCCTGCGCCGCGCTGCTCCCCTCACCCGCCGGTCGTGAGCACGCGACCGAGGATGGTGGCGTCATCCTCGCCGACCCGGCGGGGCCGCTCGTCGCGCAGGTGTTCAAGACGACCGCCGACCCGTTCGTCGGCCGCCTCACCTACCTCCGCGTGCTCTCCGGCACGCTGCGCGCGGACGCGACGCCGTGGAACGTGCAGCACGCGCACACCGAGCGCCTGGGCCACCTCTACCTCGCGCGCGGCAAGGACCACATCGCCGTCCCCGAGCTCGTCGCGGGCGACATCGGCGTCGCCGCGAAGCTCACCGTCACCACCACCGGCGACACGTTCGTCGCCTCCGAGGCGAGCCCACACGTGCGCGCCTCCGCAATCCCGCTCCCGGTGCCGACCTACCGCTCCGCCGTGCACCCGCACGCGAAGGCCGACGTCGAGAAGCTCGCGCAGGCGCTCGCGCGCATCGCGGAGCAGGATCCGACGATCCACGTCGAGCGCGACCCCGACACCGCCGAGACGATCGTGACCACGCTCGGCGACACGCAGATCGCGATCGCCGCGGCGCACCTCGCAAAGCACTTCGGCGTCGCCGTCGATGTGCAGGCGCCGCGCGTCCCCTACCGCGAGACCGTGAGCGCGCCCGCGAAGTCGGAGTACCGCCACAAGAAGCAGTCCGGCGGCCACGGCCAGTACGGCCACGTCGTGATCGAGGTGCACCCGGTCGCGCGCGGCGGCGGCGTCTCCTTCCGCGAGCAGGTCGTCGGCGGCAGCGTCCCGAAGCAGTTCATCCCCGCCGTCGAGAAGGGCATCCACGAGACGGTGCCGAACGGCCCGCTCACGCACTCCCCGATCGTGGACGTCGAGGTGGTGCTGCTCGACGGCTCCGCCCACGCCGTCGACTCCTCGGAGATGGCGTTCAAGGTCGCGGCGTCACAGGCGTTGAAGCAGGGCATCCTGCAGGCGCACCCCGTGCTGCTGGAACCGCTGATGCGACTGACGATCGAGGCGCCCGCCGATCACGTCGGCGACGTGATGAGCGACCTCAACGGGCGGCGCGGCCACGTGCACGGCGTCGAGCCACACGGCGCGTTCAGCGTCATCGACGCCGAGGCGCCGCTCGCCGAGGTGCAGCGCTACATCACCGACCTGCGCGCGCTGACCGGCGGTCGCGGCACCTTCACGCTCGCCCCCAGCCACTACGCAGAGGTGCCGGCTCACGTGCAGGAGCAGGTGCTCCAGCAGCTCGCACACCTGGCAACCGTCGAGGCGTAACGCGGGGAAGCCGAGGAACGACGCACGCACCGAGGAGATGGGCGACCAGCGCGGGAACGCGCCCTAGCTCGTCTCCTCGGCGCGGGCGCGCCAGATCGTGCGGTACTGGCGGCCGGTGATCGCCTCGCGCAACTCGACGAGTTCGAGCGACCGCAGTTGTCGCAGCGCACGCCGCGCCTCGGCGAGCGTCGACTCGTCGCCGCAGCCCTCGAGGCGCGAGACGACGTGTCCCCACACGCCCGCCCATTCGAGCGCCGCGACGCTGCGCGCCCACGGGATCATCGTGATCGAGTGCGGGCGATCGAGGCCCGGCCGCATCGCGTCCAGCGACGCGAACCGCTCGCGCGAGCTATTCACCATCGGCACCACGCGCACGAGCGGCGGATTCGACTCGTCACAGCGCATGTCGATGAGCAGCGTCTGGCGCAGGATCGGGAAGTAGAGCGAGACGACCTGCGCCTCGTCGATGTTCTGGACGACGGCCTCGATGTCGATCTCGTGGCCGCCGTCGATCATCGCGAGGTTCCCGCCACCACGCGCAGGAAGCGCGTCCGCCCCACCCGTACCTCGTCGCCGTCGCCGAGGTCGACCGCGAAGTCGGCCACTGCCTCGCCGTTCACGCGCACCGCGCCCTGCGACACCAGCCGCCGCACCTCGCCCTTGCTCGCCGCGAACTTCGCCGCCACCAGCACGTCATCGAGGCGGCTCGCGCCATCGAGGCGGAACTCGACCATCTCGTCGGGCGTCTCACGCCGCTGGAACGTCGACTCGAAGTACGCCTGCGCGGCCTCAGCAGCATCGCCTGGGTACAGCGTCGAGGTGACAGCGAGCGCCAGTCGCTTCTTCGCGTCGATCGGCGCGACACGCCCCGCCGCGACATCGCCGAGCAGCGCGTCGACCTCGGCATCGGTCGCCGAGGTGAGCAGCGTGAAGTAGTCGCGCATCAGGCTGTCGGGGATCGACATCACCTTGCCGTACATGTCGTTCGTGGTGTCGTCGATCGCGATGTAGTTGCCGAGCGACTTCGACATCTTCTCGTGCCCGTCGAGGCCGACGAGCAGCGGGAGCATGATCGTGATCTGCGGGCGCTGGCCGTTCTCCTCCTGGAGCTTGCGACCGGCCATGACGTTGAACAGCTGGTCGCGACCGCTCACCTGGACGTCGGTCTGCAGTTCCAGCGCGTCGTACGCCTGCATCAGGCCGTAGAGGAACTCCGAGAGGTAGATCGCGTCACCACGCTCGTACCGCCGCGCGAACGACTCACGCTTCAGGAACTCCGCGACCGTGAACTTCGCGCAGACGCGGATCACATTTTCGAACGTGAGCCCCGCGAGCCAGTCCGCGTTGTGCCGCACCTCGACCTTCGACATGTCCAGGATGCGCCCCGCCTGCCGCGCCCACGTCTGCGAGTTCGCCGCCAGCGTCTCCGCGGTGAGCATCGGCCGCGTCTTGTCCTTGTCGGTGGGATCGCCGATCAGGCCGGTGAAGTCGCCGATGAGGAACGTGATCTCGTGCCCGAAGTCCTGGAACTGCCGCAGCTTCCGCATCGTCAGCGTGTGGCCGAGCGTGAGGTCGACCGAGGTCGGGTCGTACCCGCAGTAGACGCGGAGCGGACGATCCTCCTCCAGCCGCGCGCGCAGCTCACGCTCCATCACGCGTCGCGTCGCGTCGTCACCGAAGTCGGTGCCGCGCATCAGCACCGCCAGCTGCTCCTCCACCGGAGCCATCCGCCGTGTCGTCATGCGAAGAACGCCCTTGTCTGCGCTACGTCCCGCTCGATCTGGGCGACGAGGGCATCGACGCCCTCGAACTTCCGCTCCGGGCGGAGCATCTGCAGCAGCTCGATGCGCACGACGGCGCCGTACAGGTCGCCATCGAAGTCGAGCAGGTGCGTCTCCACGCGCCGGCGCGTCCCCTCGAACGTCGGCTGGGTACCGATGTTCGTCGCGCCATGGTAGGTGTTCCCGTCGATCTCCGCGCGGGTCACGTAGACCCCATTCGGCGGCAGCGCCTGGTCCGCGCTCACGCCGATGTTCAGCGTCGGGAAGCCGATCGTGCGGCCCCGCTCATCGCCGTGCAGCACGGGGCCGCGCAGCGCGAACGGACGGCCGAGGAGCTCCGCGACCTCGCGCATCTCCCCCGTCGCCAGCGCGCGCCGGATGCGCGTCGACGAGATGTCGCTCACCTCGCCGTCGCCCCCCGACACGAGCGGCAGCGCGACGACCTCGAACCCGAGGCGCGCACCGAGCTCGCGCAGGCGCGGCACATCACCCTCGCGCCCGCGCCCGAGGTGGAAGTTCTCGCCAACGACGAGCACGCGCATCCCCGCGTCCTCGACCAGCATCCGCGTGAAGTCCTCGGCCGACACCAGCGCGAGCTCCGAGGTGAACTGGAGCACCGCGACCCACGCGGCGCCCACCTCGCGCAGCAGCTCCACGCGCCGCTCCAGGCTCTGCAGGTACGCGAACGGCACGTCGGGGCGCAGCACCGTGACCGGGTTCGGGTGGAACGTCACCACGCCCGCACCGAGGCCACGCGTGGCAGCCTCCGCGACGACGCGCGCGACCAGCGCTCGATGCCCGCGGTGCACCCCGTCGAACACGCCCAGCGTGACGACGTTCCCGCCCGGGATGGCGGCGTGGCGCAGCTCGTCGCGAACCAGGAGCACCGGCGGCCCTTTCGGTCAGTGGTGCGCGGATCGTAGCACCGGCGCGACGGCCCGCGCAGCCCCGCAGGGCGCGCGACGCGAGGCGCTAGTTGCCCTCCAGCTCGATCTCGATCGAGGCGGGGGCGGTCGCGCCCTCCAGCCGCACGAGGTTGATGTCACCGAACGCCTCGCCCTGCTCGGCGCGCAGATAGCGCACCTTGATCAGCTCCAGCACGGCGAGGAAGTCGACGATCACGGAGATGCGCGTGGGCGCCTCGCCCAGCAGCGCGAGGAACGAGAGCTGCCCGCTCTGCTCCAGCCGGGCCACCAGCGATCGGATGCGATCCTGCAGCCGCACCCGCGGCCGAGGCGTCGGGCGAGCGCTCGGACGCTCCTCGGGCACGCGCTCCAGCACCTTCCGGAACAGCTCCGCGAGCGCCTGCAGCGTGACGCCCTCAAGCCCCGGCGGGAGCGGCAGCTCCGGTGGCGGCGCCGAGCGGCGATACGCCGTGCGGTGCTGCTCCTCCAGCGCGCGGAGGTAGTCGGCAGCCTGCTTGAAACGCCGGTACTCCTGCAGCGCGCGGACGAGGTTGGCGGGGTCCTCCTCGTCCTCCTCGTCGGGCGGCGCGGCCTCCGGGTCGCGCGGCAGCAGCGCGCGCGACTTCATGAGCAGCAGCCGCGCCCCGACTGAGATGAACTCGACGAGCGCGTCCGCGTTCACCCGATCGGCCTCGCGGAGGTGCGCCAGGTACTGCTCCGTCACCGCGAGCAGCGAGACCTCGGTGATGTCGAGGCGGTGCTCATCGAGCAGGTGCAGCAGCAGGTCGAGCGGCCCCTCGAACACCGGCAGCTGGAGGACGAAGCCGCCCTGCGCCTCGGCGGTCACCGGCGCTGTGGGCGCCTCGACCGGCTCGGGCGCTGCCTCAACCACCGCGTCGGGCGTGGCGTCCGAGGTCGCTTCGGGGAGCGCGTCGAGGGGCGGCTGCTCGTTCGTCACGTGGAGGCCTGCACGAGCGGGTCGGCGATCGGGCGGCCAATCGCCTCGGCCAGTTTCCGCGCCTCACGCACCAGACCGGCGAAGTTCCCGGGCGTCAGCGACTGCGCACCATCGGACAGCGCGTGGTCGGGACTTGGGTGCACCTCGATCATCAGCCCATCGGCGCCGACCGCGAGGCTCGCCATCGACATCGGCCGCACGAGGTACCACTTGCCCGTGCCGTGCGACGGATCGGACAGCACCGGGAGGTGACTGAGCCGCTTCACGAGCGCGATCGCGTTCAGGTCGAGCGTGTTCCGCGTCGCCGTCTCGAACGTGCGGATGCCGCGCTCACAGAGGATCACGTTCGGGTTGCCGGTGTTCAGGATGTACTCGGCGGCCAGCAGCCATTCCTCGATCGTGCCGGCGATCGCGCGCTTCAGCATGATCGGCTTGCCGGTCTTGCCCGCCTCCTCCAGCAGCACGAAGTTCTGCGTGTTGCGCGCACCGATCTGCAGCACGTCGCTGTACTCCGCCACGACCTCGACGTCGCGCACGGAGAGCAGCTCCGTCACCACCGGCATCCCAAGGCGGTCGCCCGCCTCGCGCAGCATCTTCAGGCCCGGCACGCCCAGCCCCTGGAACGAGTACGGCGAGGTGCGAGGCTTGAACGCGCCGCCGCGCAGCACGTGGGCCCCGGCGGCGTGCACGCCCTTCGCGGCGGCCCACAGCTGATCCTCGGTCTCGATCGAGCAGGGGCCCGCGATGAGGATCGGCCGACCGCCACCGACGCGTACGCCATACGGCAGCTCCACGACCGTGTCGTCCAGGTGCACCTCGCGGTTCGCGAGCTTGTACGGCTTGGAGACGCGGAGCACCTCATCCACGCCGTCCATCGTGGAGAGCTCGTCGCGCAGCTCCGGGAACACGTTGCCCAGCACGGCGATCACCGTGCGCGAGACGCCGCTGATCTCCTGCCCGCGCAGGCCGAGATCCTGCAGTCGCCGCAGGATCGCGTCCCGCTGCGCCTCGCTGCGGCCCATGTTCATGATGACGATCATCGCAGCGACTCCGCGCTCTGCGCGCCCGTATCCCTCGGTCTACCGCCCGGCCGCTACTGCTCCGCGACAAGGTCGGGGCGCAGCGCGCGCGCACCCCGCAGGTAGATGTGCTTGATGTCCGCCAGCCCCTGCTCCGTGTTCACGTGCATCAGGATGCGCAGGCACTTCGGCAGGCTCCCCGGCACGCCCATCTCGTGGCCGCACATGAGCGCCACATCGGTCCAACCGAGGTTGCGCGCAGCGACCGCGGGGAACTCCGCGTTCAGGTCCGGCGAGGTGCTGAAGATGATCGAGGCGACGTGCTCGTGCTGCACGTTGTTCGCATCGACGACCGCGGAGAGCAGCTCCGCAGCCGCCTCCAGGATCGCCTCCTTCGTGTTCGCCTCGACGGTGGTTGCCCCTCGAATCCCACGGACGAGCATTGGACGGCTCCGAACTTCGCTACCTGATTCGTGACGTTTCGGACACGCCTCGACCGAGGCGCACACAATCGCTAGGTCGCGCCCGCCACCCCGCGCACGAACGCGCGCACGGCCTCGGCACGTGCAGCAGGCGCAGCCGCGCCGACCGCCTGCACGAACGCGCTGCCGATGACGGCCGCGTCGGCCACCGCCCCCACCGCCTGCACGTGCTCACGCGTCGAGATGCCGAAGCCCACCGCGAGCGGCAGATCCGTCTGCGCGCGCACGCGAGCGAGGAACTCCGGCAGCTGATCGGACATCGAGGTGCGCGCCCCGGTGACGCCGGTCACGCTCACGCAGTAGATGAAGCCGCTCGCGTGACTCGTCACCACCGCGATGCGCTCAGTGGTCGAGGTCGGCGCCAGCAGGTACACCAGGTGCAGCCCGGCAGCCTGCGCCGGCACCTCCAGCTCCGCAGCCTCCTCGGGCGGGAGGTCGACGATGATCAGCCCGTCCACGCCCGCCGTCACTGCGTCCGCGACGAAGCGCTCCGTGCCGTACGAGAACAGCGGGTTGCAGTAGCCCATCAGCAGCACCGGCACATCGATGCCCTCGCCGCGGATCGCGCGCACCGCATCAAGCACCGTGACGAGCGTGACGCCGTTCGCGAGCGCCTGCTGGTACGCGGCCTGGTTCGTGGCGCCGTCGGCCAGCGGGTCGCTGAATGGGAAGCCGATCTCCAGCGCGTCCGCACCGCCTTCGACCGCCGCGCGAGCGATTGCCAGGGTCGCGTCCGGCTCCGGCCAGCCGCCGGGCACGAACGGGATGATCGCGGGCCGTCCGGCCGCGCGCGTGCGCTGGAACATCTCGGCGATACGGTCTGCCATAGACGCCGAGGGTATCAGCCCCCTCGCCCGTCCGCGAGGGCCGCTCGGGCGCTACCGGCCCCCGCCCAGCTGCGCCAGCGTCGCCGCGAACCCGGCGCCGTTGACCAGGAAGTGCGCCGCGATCGAGGTCCAGAGCGACCCGGACGCCTCGAACCCCCACGCGAACAGCGCGCCGACCAGCGCGAACGGCAGCACCACCGCCAGGTTCGCGTGGAACAGCGAGAACAGGACGCCGCTCAGCAGTGCGGCCAGCAGCAGCCCCAGCCTCGGACGAGCCGCCCGGAACAGGAACGCGCGGAAGTAGAGCTCCTCCGCCACTGGCGCGACCAGGACCACCACGGCCCCCAGCCCCAGCACCGCCGGCCACGAGGCCCCGCGCGGCAGCGGCACCGGGTTCCCCCCCTCGAACCGCGTCACGTCCACTCCGGCACCGTCCAGCGCCGCCAGCAGCACCGCGTACCCGACCAGCACCCCGTAGGTCGCGATCCAGATGCCGAGCACCGACCACCAGCTCTTCGGCATCACGAACCCCAGCGCCGGCAGCGAGATGCCCCGCCGTCGCGCCAGCGCGAGCGGGATCACCGCGAGCGCGATCTCGAACGCCAGCGTCCCGAGGAGGCCGCCCACGAACCCGCGCGGCCGCGCCACCAGCGCGACCACGACCAGCAGCCCCAGCACGCCCGCGATCGCCGCGATCCCCAGCGCGACATCGCCCTTCGTCCAGCGCGGAGGCGCGGCCTCGGGTGGTGCGATCAGCGGAGGTGGGTCGGCAAACATGCGCCGAGCGTACCAGCCACCCGCACGACGCGCTGACGGCTCCGCACGAGTGTTCTATCCTCGAACGTGCCGTGGCGGGCAGCGGGAGGTAGGAACGTGGCACTGCGCCGCGTCACCGGAGCACGCATCGAGCGCCACGGCTTCTGGGCGTTCGCCTCGTACCGCATCTACTACACGAAGACCCAGTGCTTCGAGCTGCGCGGCCCCGACTACCGCCGCGTGAACGCGGAGCGCGCCGCCCGAGGCTTCGCGCTCGTCGGCCGCGACGGCGACCGCGTGCTGTGGTGGAGCGACCAGGGCTGCTACTGGGCCGACCACGACCTGGCCGCCGAGGACGTCGAGCTCCTGCTCTGGAACCGCCAGCGTCGGCAGACCTCGCAGCTCGAACGGCTGCGCAAGATTCGCGTCCGCGGCGAGGAGATCGAGGTCGCCCGCCGCGAACGCATTCCCGACGAGGTGAAGGCGCTGGTCTGGGAGCGTGATGACGGCCGCTGCGTGCGCTGCGGCGCAGAGGACGACCTGCAGTTCGACCACGTGATCCCCGTCGCGAAGGGCGGCGGGGGGAACATCGAGAACATCCAGGTGCTCTGCGGCGACTGCAACCGCGCGAAGAGCGCCTCGATCGTCTAGCGCGCGACCGCTAGAGCGCGACGCCGAGCGCGTCCGCGACCGTGCCGATGTCCTTGTCGCCTCGGCCGCTGAGGTTGAGCACCACGATGTCGTTCGCGCCCAGCCCCTGCTGCACCAGTTTCGGCAGGTACGCGATCGCGTGCGACGACTCGAGCGCAGGGATGATGCCCTCGGTCTCGCACAGCAGCTTGAAGCCCGCCAGCGCCTCGGCGTCCGTCACGGATCCGTACTCGGCGCGCTCGGTGACCTTCAGCCACGAGTGCTCCGGCCCCACGCCCGGGTAGTCGAGGCCCGCCGAGATCGAGTGCGCCTCCATCACCTGGCCCCACTCGTCCTGCAGCAGGTAGGAGCGCGCACCGTGCAGCACGCCGGGCCGCCCCTTCGACAGCGTCGCCGCGTGCCGCGCCTCGAGCCCCTCGCCCGCGGCCTCGACACCGACCAGCCGGATCGGGTCATCGAGCAGCGGCGAGAACATCCCCATCGCGTTCGACCCGCCGCCGACGCACGCCACCGCAACCTGCGGCAGCCGTCCCTCGGCCTCGAGGATCTGCGCGCGCGTCTCGCGGCCGATCACGGACTGGAAGTCGCGCACCATCGCCGGGTACGGGTGCGGCCCCACCACGGAGCCGATGAGGTAGTGCGTGTCGCGCACGTTCGTCACCCAGTCGCGGATCGCCTCGTTGATCGCGTCCTTGAGGGTGCGCGACCCGGCGTCCACCGGCCGCACCTCCGCACCCAGGAGCTTCATGCGGAAGACGTTGAGCGACTGCCGCCGCACGTCCTCGGATCCCATGTAGACGACGCACTCGAGGCCAAGCAGCGCGCACGCGGTCGCGGTCGCGACGCCGTGCTGCCCCGCGCCCGTCTCCGCGACGATGCGCGGCTTGCCCATGCGCTTCGCCAGCAGCGCCTGCGCCAGCGCGGCGTTGATCTTGTGCGCGCCCGTGTGCGCCAGGTCTTCGCGCTTCAGGTACACCTTCGGCCCCACCCCACCGTTGAGGGCCGCGAGGTGCGCCGACAGCCGTGCCGCGTAGGTCAGCGGCGTGGGACGCCCCACGTACGTGCGCAGCAGGTGCTCGACCTCCTGCAGGTACTCCGGCGACCGCTTCGCCTCCTCGTACGCCGCCTCCAGCTCCGCGAGCGCGGGCATCAGCGTCTCCGGCACGTACTTGCCGCCGAACTCGCCGTAGTGGCCGCGCTCGTCGGGCCCGTGCCCATCCGCAGCGTTCGAGGTGGACGAGGTGTACGAGGTCATCGGGCCGCCTCTCGGTCAGCGTCGCGCACCGCGCGCACAAAGGCGCGAACGCGGTCATGGTCCTTGCGTCCATCGGTCTCGGTGCCGCTGCCCACATCGACCGCCCAGGGGCGGACGGTGCGCACGGCCTCGCCGACGTTCTCGGGCGTCAGCCCGCCCGCCAGCAGCATCGGCATCCGCGCCGAGACCAGCCGCGCGACCTCCCAGTCAAAGGTCACGCCGCTCCCCCCGCGATACGGCCCATGCGCGGAATCGAGCATGAGCGCGACCGCGAAGCCGGGCTCCACCAGCGCCATCGGATCCGAGGGCGAGTCGAGCGGCGAGACGTGCACGACCTGGATCGTCTGGCGCGCGACGAGCAGGCAGTCCTCCCACGGCTCATCGCCGGAGAGCTGCACGAGGTCGATGCCGGCCTCCTCCACGATCTCGTTGATCTCCTCGAACGACTGATCCGCGAACACGCCGACGGTGAGCGGGCGCTTCACCTCCAGGTACGCCTCCAGCAGGCGCGCGCCGTGGCGGAACCACTCGCCCACCTCCTCGCGCACGTGCGGCTGCGCCGGCGGCGGCGTCGAGAACTCGTGCTCCGAGAGCGGGCGGCCGAGCGCGCGCACCATGTCCGACGCCTGTTGCACGTCCACGCGCCGCTTCGACTCCGCGAAGATCATGCCGACGAAGTCCGCGCCGGCCTCGGCGGCAGCGAGGACGTCAGCGGGGGTGCGGTTGCCGCAGATCTTCACGTACGTCACGTCGCGCCTCGCACTCAGCCCGCGGCGGGCACGAGCATCAGCTCGCGCGCCTTCGCCGCGATGTCGCCCGTCGTCACCAACGCCTCGCCCACCAGGATCGCGTGCGCACCCGCATCTGCCATGCGCACCGCGTCCGCCGTGACCTTGATCGAGGACTCCGCCACCAGCGTCGTCCCCGCAGGCACGATCCGCGCGAGGCGTTCCGTGGTGCCGAGGTCCTCCGCGAACGTGCGCAGGTCGCGGTTGTTCACGCCCAGCACGCGCGCGCCCGCCGCCAGCGCCGCCTCGACCTCCGCCGCGTCGTGCACCTCGACGAGCGGCTCGAGGCCCTCCGCACACGTGAGGGCGATGAGGTCACGCAGCGCGGCAGGCTCCAGCATCATCACGATCAGCAGCAAGGCGTCCGCGCCGTTCGCACGCGCCTCGCGCACCTGGTACGCGTCGAAGATGAAGTCCTTGCGCAGCAGCGCCGGGCGATCGAGGTCGTCACCGAACGCCTCGCGCGCCGCACGCAGGTCGGCGATGCCGCCACGGAAGAACGACGGCTCCGTCAGCACCGACACCGCACTCGCACCCGCGCTCGCGTAGTCGCGTGCCTGCTGTGCGGCATCGAGGTCGGCGTCGAACAGCCCCTTCGATGGCGAGGCGCGCTTGATCTCCGCGATCAGCCGCAGCCGCGCGCCGCTCGGCGCACCGCGCCGCCCCTCGCGCAGCCGCGAGGCGAAGTCGACGCGCCCGCCGGGCAGCGCCGCCTCGAGGTCCGCGAAGCGCGCCTCGGGCACCGCCACGCGATCCTCGGCGAGCCGCAGGCGGCGGTCGGCGACGATGCGGTCGAGCACCGTCCCCGTCTCGCGCGCGCCATCGGCGGCCGTCACCTCAGGCACGCCGCGTCGCCTCCACGAACGCGCCGAGGCGGGCCGCGGCGTCGCCGTTGTCCATCACCGTCTTCGCCTGCTCCACACCCTGCCGCAGCGATGCCGCGAGGCCGAGCACGTACAGCCCTGCCCCCGCGTTCGCGGCAACGAAGTCGCGCACCGCCGCTGGCCCTTCGCCGGTGAAGATCAAGCGCATCGTGGTCGCGTTCTCCTGCGGCGTGCCGCCCACAACCTCGGACAGCGCGTGCGTGGTGAGTCCGAGCTCGTTCGGGGTGATCTCGCGCGTCGTGACCTCGGCCCCGCGCACCTCGTACGCCGTCGTCGGGCCGCTGACCGAGATCTCGTCGAGCCCCTCGGCGCCGCTCACCACGAGCGAGTGCCGCAGCCCGAGCCGCGCGAGGACGTGCGCCATCTTCTCCGCGAGCTCCGCGTTCGGCACGCCCAGCACCTGGCAGTTCGCCTGCGCCGGGTTCGTCAGCGGACCGAGGATGTTGAAGACGGTGCGGATGCCAAGCTCGCGTCGCAGCGGCCCCGCGAACTTCATCGCCGGGTGGAACGCCTGCGCGAACATGAAGCCGACACCGGTCTGCTCGATGCAGCCCGCGACCTGCTCCGGTGAGAGCGCGATCTGCGCGCCCAGCGCCTCCAGCACATCGGCGGAGCCCGACTGCGAGGACGCCGCGCGGTTGCCGTGCTTCGCGACCTTGCCGCCCGCCGCCGCGACGACGAACGCCGCCGCCGTCGAGGCGTTGAAGGTACGCAGGCCGTCGCCGCCGGTGCCGCACGTATCGAGCAGCGGGCGCGTCGCGACCTGCACCTGCAGCGCGTGCGCGCGCATCACACGCGCCATGCCCGTGATCTCATCGACGGTCTCGCCCTTGAGGCGGAGCGCGGTGACGAAGGCGCCGAACTGGGCCGCGCTCGCGCGCTCGCCCATGATCTCCTCCATGCAGGCCGCCGCCTCCGCCTCCGTCAGGTCACGACCGAGGTCGACGAGCGCCACCAGCGCCGCGCGGATCGCGTCACCCGGCATCGAGGTCGTCATGCGGGGGCTCCCGTCCGCTCCGGCTGCCGGTTCGGCATCGCGAGGAAGTTGCGCAGCAGGTCGTGGCCCACGGTGGTCATGATCGACTCCGGGTGGAACTGCACGCCCTCGATCGCCAGTGTGCGATGCCGCACGCCCATGATCACGCCGCTCTCCGACCGCGCCGTCACCTCCAGCACCTCCGGCACCGAGGTCGGCTCGATCGCGAGCGAATGATAGCGAATCGCCTCGAACGGGTTCGGGAGGCCGGCAAACACGCCCTGCCCATCGTGCGTCACCATGCTCGTCTTGCCGTGCATGATCTCGCCCGCGGAGACGATCTTGCCGCCGAATGCCTGCCCGATCGCCTGGTGCCCCAGGCACACGCCGAGCAGCGGCACCTTGCCCGCCGCCGCCAGGATCAGCTCCACCGAGATCCCCGCCTCATCCGGCGAGCACGGCCCCGGCGAGACGACGATCCGCTCCGGCTGCATCGCGAGGCAGTCCGCGACGCTGATCTGGTCGTTGCGATGCACCTCGACCTCCGCGCCCAGCTCGGCGAGGTACTGGTAGAGGTTGTAGGTGAACGAGTCGTAGTTATCGATCAGCAGCAACATCGGTGTGTCCTTCGAGGTGATTCGAGTCAGGCCTGCGGCAGCGCCGTGCTCTGCATCGCCTGCAGTTGTTGGATGTGTTCACGGTCGTGTGCCGCAATGCCCTCCAGCTGCTCCCGCACCTGCACGGCGCCCCGTTCGGGGTGCACACCAAAGTGCAGCAGCTGCTCCGGCATGAGCGACTGCACGATCCGCAGCGTGTCGTCGTGCACGCGCAGCAGCCGCTCGCGCGCCTCGGCGTCCGAGGGGCGGCGGTGCAGCCTGCGCTCCACCTCCGCCTGCTCCGTGCTGAACTCGCGCCAGCGGTGGCCCGGCGTCTCCGCGAAGCGCAGCGCCTCCGCCACCGTGTACGCCTCGCGCGCCGCGCAGTGGTGCAGCACGTCGACCGGCGCCCACTCGCCATCGAGGGCACGCTCGCGCGACGCCGCCGGCACGCGCTCGTACGCCGCCAGCAGCTCCTCGCGCGCCGCGATCAGCGAGCGCTCCAGCGCCTCGTGCACGTTGCCCTCGGACGCGCCGCCGCCGAGCCACACCGCCACCTCGGGCACCACGTCGACGCCCGCCAGCAACGAGGGGTCAAGCCAGCCCGCGTCGTCGAAGTCACGCCCGTTGAAGCGCGGGTCGCCGCCCCAGCCGACCACGTCGAAGACGTTGACGACGATCTCCTCGTCCGCCGAGGGGATCGAGAGCGTCTCCGCGAACGCGAACGAGCCGGCGCTCAGGTGCAGCGCGTCGCGCACGATGCGCAGCGCGGCGCCCTCGGCGGTCTCGTGCTCCGCGACGCCGTCGAACGGCACCGACCAGCGACCCGCGGCGACGCCGGCGTGGTGCTGCACCATCAGCACCTGCCCGTCGTCGCGGCGAATGCGCACGCCCGCCGCAACGATGATCGGCCGCCCGGAAGCGTTCGAGGTCATCAGTAGCCGAGGCTCCCGCTCGGGACGGTCGCGCGGCGCTCGGCGTCGTCGATCGCGGTCATCGCCGCGCGCGCCTTGTGCTGCGTCTCCTCGAACTCCTTCACCGGATCCGAGTCGTAGACGATGCCGCCGCCCGCCTGCACGTGCGCCCAGCCGTCCTTCATCAGCACGGTGCGGATCGTGATGCACGTCTCCACGTTGCCAGACAGGTCGAAGAAGCCGACGCCGCCCGCGTACGGGCCGCGCAGGTCGGGCTCCAGCTCCGCGATGATCTCCATCGCGCGGATCTTCGGCGCACCCGAGACGGTGCCCGCCGGGAACGCCGACCGCAGCGCCTCGTACGGACTCAGGCCCGCACGCAGCTTCCCCTGCACGTGGCTCACGAGGTGCATCACGTGCGAGTAGTGCTCGATGTCGAAGCGCTGCGTGACCTCCACGCTCCCCGCCTCGGACACCCGCCCCACATCGTTCCGCCCGAGGTCGAGCAGCATCACGTGCTCCGCGAGCTCCTTCGGGTCGTGCGACAGCTCCTCGGCCAGCCGCGCGTCCTCCTCGGGCGTCGCACCGCGCGGGCGCGTGCCGGCGATCGGGTGCACATCGACGCGACCGTCTTCCACGCGCACCAGCAGCTCCGGCGACGCGCCGACGAGGTACGTCTCGCCGAACTTCAGGTAGTACATGTACGGCGAGGGGTTGATCGCGCGCAGCGACCGGTACACCTCGAACGGGTGCGCGCCGGTCTGACGCGAGAACCGCTGCGAGATCACCGCCTGGATGATGTCGCCCGCGTGGATGTACTCCTGCGTGCGCTTCACCGCGCTCAGGTACGCCTCGCGCTCCCAGTTGGATCGCACCGGCTGCGCCGTCGGCCCATCGCACGGCGTGTACGGCAGCGCCGAGAGCGGCTGACCGAGGCGCGTCACCAGCTCGTCGATCTTGCGCTCCGCCTCGGCGTAGTTCGCCGCGATGTCGCCTTCGAGCGGCACGTTCGCTACGACCTTGATCTTGTGCTGCAGGTGGTCGAACACCAGCACGGTGTCGATGAACATCAGCCACGACTCCGGCACGCCGAGCATGTCGTGCTCCGGCGCCGGCACCCGAGGCTCGAAGTGCCGCACCGCCTCGTAGCCCAGGTAGCCGACGGCGCCGCCGTGGAAGCGCGGCAGCCCCGGCACGTCCACCGAGCGGAAGCGCCCGATCTCCGCCTCGACCTCATCGAGGGGATCGCCGTCCGCGTGCTGCCGCGCGACGACGCGCTGCGGCTCCGTGCCGATGAACGAGTAGCGCCCGACGCGCTCCCCGCCCTCGACGGATTCGAGCAGGAACGAGTAGTCGCCGCGCGCGACCTTCAGGTACGCCGAGACCGGCGTCTCCAGGTCCGCGCGCACCTCGCGGTAGACGGGGCAGATGTTGCCCTTCGATGCGAGCGCGCGCACTTCGTCGAGGCTGGGGGTGAGGTCACTCACCGGATGCTCCCTTCGGCTGGACACGATCGAGGCGGTCGGCACGCCACGCGCGCCACCAGCCCTCCGCCGAGCGTGTCTGCGCTCGCCGGTGCGCCGGTCGCGGGCCCGCGTTCCATGCCATCTCGTCGTCTCCTCCCGCCGGTCACCCGGCTCCCACCATGCGAACCGCAAACAAAAAGGACCATCGCCGGTCATGGGGCGATGGTCCTCGCGGTGCCACCCATATGCCGCACGATGCGGTTGCCCGCTCGCGCGCTTTACCAGGCACGGCGGCACCTCGACTGATCGAGGCTCGCGATGCCCTGGGCATGGATAACGGCGCCCACACCGTCGACGCCTACTGACGCTCACCGAGCGCGTTCGGGCCGAGACTCCCGGGTCCATTCCGCCGCTGCTGTCGAGCGCCGGGCTCGCACCTGCCCCGGCTCTCTGCGCCCGCCTCGGCTCTCGCCTCCGCAGGTTCGCTCCGCTGTGCGGCGTACTCATCCCGTTCGACGTCAATCTGTCGATCCGAGTACGTCTATCGAGGCTACGGTGCGGCGCAAGAACGTGTCAACCGCGCGCCACGTCCGAGGTTCGGGCTACAGCCCGCGCATGTACGGGTTGAAGCGATCGTCAGCCGCTACGCCCGCCCAGCGGTCGACCAGCTGCATGAAGTGGTACGTCTGCAACCGCGCGATGTTCCGCCACATCGTCAGGCCGATGCTGGTGTCGCTGTCCATCAGCACGTGAAACGCGTCCGCCGAGATGCGCACGAAGCGCGTCGGCTGCACCGCCCGGTGCCCCTGCGTCACCCGCCGCGGCTCCACCAGCGAGACCAGTCCGTAGTCCTCGGACGGCAGCACCGGCCGCGTCCGCTTCCCGTCGCCGGTCAGTAGCTCGGCTTCCCCCTCGCACAGCACGTAGACGGCATCCAGCACATCCCCAGCGTGCGTCAGGAACTCGCCCGGCTCCAGCCGGATCTCCTCCGCGATCGCCGCCACCAGCCGGATCTCCGGCATCGTCAGCCCACGGAACAGTGGGATCCGAGGCAGCAGCTGGATCAGGTCTTCCGGCAGCGTCGGCTGGCTCGTCATCGGGTCTCGCATGCCGGCCTCCGTGCCATCAATCGAGGCTAGACCTCGATCGCCGTCCGCCCTGGGCGCGCGTGCTCAGCGTCCACGATCGCCAGCACGGCGTCCACCGCGTGATCGATGTCGCCCTCCACGTTGAGCACCGTGTGATCGAACTCGGCGCTCACCTCGTACTCGCGCGCTGCCGCGGCCAGACGACGCTGTATCTCCGCCTCGTCCGTCCCGCGCTCGCGCAGCCGGCGCTCGATGACCGCACGATCCTCCGGCTCCAGGAACACGAAGAGCGCGTCCGGCAGCAGCTCGCGCAGCGTCACCGCGCCCTGCACGTCGACGCGCATGATCACGTCGCGCCCCGCCGCCAGCGCCTCCCGGAGCTGCGACCGAGGCACGCCGTAGAAGTTGCCGTACACCTCGGCGTGCTCCAGCAGCTCGTTCCCCTCCAGCGCCGCGATGAACGCATCGCGGGTTGTGAAGAGGTAGTCGCGCCCATGCACCTCGTTCGGTCGAGGCGTGCGCGTCGTCATCGTCACGGGCACCACGAAGCGATCCGTGCGCTCACGGATGCGCGCGATCAGCGCGTCCTTCCCGACCCCGGACACGCCGGAGACGATGACCACCAGGGGCGGTGACGTCTCCGACAAGCGGCTATGCGCTCGCGTCCACGTGGCGCATCGCGCCGACGCGGCCCGCGAACGTCTCCGGCGTGATGGCGAGCAGCGCCACCCAGTCGTTGTCCAGGACAACAACCGCCTTCGTCCGCCGACCGCTGGTGAGGTCGATGATGTGACGCTCCTCTTTCCCGCGCTGGATCATGCGCTTCACAGGCGCCGAGGCGGGCGTCGCAATCGCGACCACGCGGTTCAGCGCCAGATGGTTCTCGAAACCGACATGAATCAGTTCCGTGCCTGCCATGGTGGCTGTTCCTTGTCAGGACGCTCCTGTCGCGCCCAGTCGTCGGAGGTGCCCCCAGAACTCCGGGTACGAGACTGCTACTGCCCCTGCACCGGACACGGTCGATTCGCCTTCGACCAGCATCCCGGCGACTGCGGCGAGCATCGCGAGGCGGTGGTCACCCACCGACTCCGCTCGCCCGGCGTGCAGCGGTACGCCACCGTGCACCACGATCCCGTCCGGGCGCTCCTCCACGCTGGCGCCAAAGGCGCGCAGCGCGGCAGCCGTGGAGGCAACCCGGTCGGACTCCTTCACTCGCAGCTCCGCGGCGTCACGGATCACCGTGTCGCCCTCTGCGAACGCACCCGCGAGCGCCACCAGCGGCAGCTCGTCGATCGCGCGCGGGATGAGCCCGCCGCCGACCTCGATGCCGTGCAGCGGCGCCGAGGTCACGCGCAGGTCCGCCACCGGCTCGCCGCCGGTCACGCGCTCCTCCAGCAGTTCGATGTTCGCGCCCATCGCGCGGAGGATGTCCAGCAGCCCGGTGCGCGTCCAGTTCACACCCACGCCCGTGAGCAGCAGCTCCGCGTCCGGGTGCACCGAGGCCGCGACGATCCACGCCGCCGCCGTGCTGATGTCGCCCGGCACCACCACGTCCACCGCCCGCAGGTCGCCGGTCGGCGGCGTGATGGTGATCGCGTTGCGCTCGCCCTCCGGCACGGAGGCGACGCCCGCGCCCATCGCGCCGAGGATCTTCTCGGTGTGGTCGCGCGAGATCGAGGGCTCGACGACCGTGATCGGGCCGTCCGCCGCCGTCGCCGCAACCAGCAGTGCCGACTTCACCTGCGCCGAGGCGACCGGCGTCTCGATGCGCGTGCCGCCGCGCAGGCCTCCACCTCGGACGACGATGGGCGGGAGCGTGCCGTTCGCACGCGCGTCGATCTGCGCGCCCATCTTCGTGAGCGGCTGCACGACGCGCGCCATCGGGCGGCCGCGCAGCGACCCGTCGCCGGTGAGCACCGTGAGCATCGGCAGGCCCGCGACCACGCCGGTCAGCAGGCGAATCGTCGTCCCCGAGTTGCCGCAGTCGAGGACGTCCGAGGGCTCCTTGAGCGCCGCGCGTCCCTCGCCGTGCACCACCAGCACGCCGTTGCCCAGCTCATCGACGGTGACACCCAGCGCGCGCACGCAGCCGAGGCTCGATCGCGTGTCGGCGGCGTCCAGGAACCCATCGATGCGCGCGTCTCCGGCGGCGAGCGCGTTGAACAGGAGCGCGCGGTGCGTGATCGACTTGTCGCCGGGAATGGCGATCGTCCCCCGCAGCCGAGGCGGGCGCGTAACCGTCATCACATCAGGAACTGCGGCGGTGACCACGGGCTGCCCCTTCGTCCTCGCGGCCTACTGCCGACCGAGGTAGCGCATCTCGCGCTCCGACTCGCTCAGGCGCTCGTCGGCACGCTTCTGCAGCTCACGAGCGCGCTCCGCAAGCGCACCACCGAGCAGCAGGTCCATCATCCCCGGCTCCGGGATCTCGTCGAGGATGTCGTCGTGCACCTCGCGGCGACCGACGACGCCCTCGCGGTACGCCGTGTATTGCAGGTTCGTCTCGCTGATCGATCGGAACAGCGCGTTCTCGTCCGCGCCGCTCGCGATCTCGTCCTCCAGGTCGCGCAACGCCTCGCGGTACCGCCGCAGCCAGTGCACGATCTGCTCGCGGTTGGTGAGCATGATGTCGTGCGCCATCGCCGGATCGGTCGCGGTGAGGCGCGTCGTGTCCTTGAACCCCGTCGAGGCGAGGAGCGACAGCTCCGGCCACGCCTCCGACCCACGCGCGAGCCGGAACAGCGCCGTCGCCGCCACCATCGGCAGATGCGAGATCGCCGCGACGTAGGCGTCGTGCTCCATCGCGTCCATGAACTGCGGCTTCGCGCCCAGCGTCTTCGCGAGCGAGTGGATGACATCGACGGCGTCCGGCGGCGTGTGCCGCGGCGGCGAGATCACCCAGCGCGCGTCCTCGAACAGCGTCGCCTCGGCCGCCCGAGGCCCGTGCTCGGTCTTTCCCGCCATCGGGTGCCCACCCACGAACGCGACGTGCGGCGGCAGCGTCTCCGCGGCCCAGCGCAGCACGTCGGCCTTCGTCGATCCGGTGTCGGTGACGATCGCCCCCGGCACCAGCGACCCGGCGATCTGCTCCATCACCTCGCGGATGCCGAGGATCGGCACCGAGATGATGACCAGCTCCGCGCCCTCCACCGCCTTCGCGGGGTTCGGCTCGCTGCGGTCGACGGCACGCGCCGCCTCCGCCTGCCGCGCGTGATCGCGGTAGCGGTCAGAACCGATGATCTCGATGTTCCCCGCGGCGTTCGCCTTCAGCCCGAGGCCGATCGAGGCGCCGATGAGACCAGTGCCGATGATCGCGACACGAGGCATGGAACCGCCCTCCGATGGGTGGTGGGTGCGTTTGATAGTGTACGGCGGATTGGTAGCGGCAGGACTCGTCAGCAGGCGTCGTCCGCCGCCATGAGCCACCGCAGCTCCTCGTCATCCGGCGGCACCGCGTCCGTGTGGTGCGCGACCAGCCAGCGCACGCGCTCCGTCGAGGTGCCCGCAACCTGCTCCGCGCCGAGCCGTGCATGGTGCCGCAGCCGCCAGAGCGCGCCCCGGAACCCCTCGCCCTCCACGCACCACCGCTCGCGCCGCGCCTCGCCGAGCGCGCCCAGCAGCACGAACGCGACGCGCTCCGCCAGCCGCAGCCGCCCCTTGCCGACGTCATGGAGCAGCGTCGCCACCTCCAGCGCCGTCGAGGGCAGCCCGCCCGATGCCGCCATGCGTGCACGCAGCCAGAGCAGCATGTCCATCGAGTGCCTGCGGTCGCGGGCGTCCATCGTCATGAACAGGACACGCTCGGGCTCGCTCAGGAGCGCGCGCACGCTCGCCACCTCGCCCGCGCGCAGTGCCGGACGCAGCCCCAGCAGCACCTGCCGCACGCGGTAGGCCGCGCGCGAGGCGCCTCGCGTCGCCTCACTAGCCAACGAAAGCGCTCGGCACCCCGACCACGGCGCTCAGGATCAGCCGCCGCAACGGATCCATGACCTCGAACAGCGGATTGAACGCGCCGCCGGTCAGGAACGGCAGGAAGAACAGCAGCATCAGCAGCCCCGGCCCCCAGCGCTCCAGCGGCTCCGCCTGGCGGCTCAGGTCGGGCGGGAGCAGCCCCAGCACCACCTTGAACCCGTCGAGCGGCGCCAGCGGCAGCAGGTTGAAGACCGCCAGCAGCACGTTGATGTAGATGAACCACGACAGCATGAACCCGCCGAGGTACACCGGGTCGAACCCCGTCTGCAGCTCACGCGTGTACTCCAGCAGCCCGAACCGCAGCGGCAGCCCGGCGGCGAACGCGAGCAGCAGGTTCGACACGGGCCCGCCGAGGGCGATCAGCACCATGCTCAACCGCGGGTTCGCCGTCGCGTTCGGGTTCACCGGCGTCGGGCGCGCCCACCCGAACCCGACCAGCAGCACCATCAGCGCGCCCATCGGGTCGATGTGCGCGCGCGGGTTCAGCGTCAGCCGCCCGAACCGCCGCGCCGTGCGGTCACCGAGGCGATCGGCGACCGCCGCGTGCGAGAACTCGTGGAACGACAGCCCCACCAGCATCGATGCCGCGAATGCGAGCAGCAGCGCGATCACCGCCGCCGGTGCGAGCGTGAAGTACTGGAGCGATGCGAGCAGCAGCATGCAGCCCAGTCTACGTGCGCGCCGAGGTTTGACACACGCTGGCGGCGATTCCTACGCTCGCTGCACCTCGCCGGCGCGCTTCCAGCCGTCGCCGCGAGGTTGCGTCGGGCTGGCGGGCAACGACGCGCAGGGGTACCTCCCACTCCCCATGACATCGGTGGTGTGATGGCTTCGGTGCTGTGCTGATGCAGTCCCGCCGCGTGCTGATCGTGCTCGCCGCCGTCGCGGTCGTCGCCCTCGCGGGTGGCGGCGCGCTCTACTGGCGCGCCCAAGGCAGCACGAGCGCCCCGACCGGCCCGCGCCTCATCTTCGCCGAGTTCGGCCCGACCGCCGACCGCGTCTACGTCGCGCCCGCCGACGACCCGGCGCAGCGCACGCTCGTCACGACCGTCGATCACGTCGCGGAGTGGGGCATCAACCCCGCGCTCGCCCCGGCCGGCACGAAGGTCGCCTACACCGTCCTGCCCACCTCGACCGTGCGCCCGCAGGCCGACTCCCCCGCCGAGCTGTGGCTGCTCGATGTCGCCACCGGCACCAAGCAGCGCATCACCGGCGACGCCGACCTGCGCGTCCCCCCCGTGTTCGACGCCGAGGGCAAGGCGCTCGTCTACCGCGCCAGCGCCAGCGGCGGTCGCCAGGCGCTCGTCCGCGTCGACGTGGCGAGCGGCACCCGTCGCCCCCTGCTCGAGGCGGAGACCGCGTTCGGCGTGTTCCCGGTCGGCTTCGCCCGCGACGGCGCGCTCGTTTACGCCTCGCTCTCCAACGACGGCACCGACCTCTTCACCGTCGCCGAGGGCGGCACGCCGAGGAAGCTGCTGCACGCCTCCGACCAGCTCGCGCGCGACTGGCGCGTCGCGCCGACGGGCGACGCCGTCGCCTACCTCGCACCGGTCATCGGCGCCGAGCGCGTCGCCTACCGCCTCCACGTCGCGAAGCTCGACGGCTCCGCCCCCACCCGCCTCGGCGAGGGCAGCGGCGAGCAGTACGGCGGCGCCTGGCGACCCGCGGGCGATGCCGTGACCGTCGGCCAGCAGCCGACCTCAACGCCGGGCGCGAGCGCTGCCACGCTGCCGCTGAACGGCGGCGGCCCCACGCTGCTCACCGCCCCGCCCCGAGGCTTCGACCATCCGCTGACGTGGAGCGCCGATGGGAGCGCGCTCGCGGTGCGCACCTTCGATGGCATCTCCTCGACGTCACCGGGCCGCGAGTCGACGGCGGTGATCGTCGGCGGCCAGCGCCGCGTCGTCTCCGCACCCGGCGACGTGATCGTCTTCGGGTGGCTCCCGTGAGCCGCCCCCTGATCCGCCGCCGAAGCGTCTGGGCCGCGCTGCTGCTGCTTACCGCGCTCCTCGCGTGGTCGCCGCAGCACGCCGAGCACGCGCAGGCGTGCGCCTTCCTCCGCACCCCCCAGGCGTACGAGGCGTCCCAGTCGCGCTCCGACTACTTCGCGGCGATGGACGCCGCCGCCACCGACAACCTCTTCCCCGGCGACCCCACCTTCGGCATGCCCGCGATCGAGGTGGGCGGGCGCACCAACCGCGCCCCGGGCCTGCGCCAGATGCCGCCCTCGATCCTCCGCTCGATCGGCTGGGTGGAGTCCAACCTGTCGATGGCCGCGCGCTCTGTCCCGTTCCAGTCGACCGGCCCCGCGCTCGTCTCCTTCGACTGCGGGCACGGGATCATGCAGATCACCTCGGGCATGACCGTGCCCCTCGGCTCCAACAACCAGCCGACGAACTCGCAGTCGAACATCGCCACGCATTACGTCTACAACATCGCCCGCGGCGCCTCGATGCTCGTCGAGAAGTGGAACCAGGCCCCCGAGCTGCGCCCGATCGCCGGCACCGACACGAACTCGAACCCCGCGATCCTGGAGAACTGGTACTTCACGATCTGGGGCTACAACGGCTTCACCGGCCCCGGCGCGAACATCTCCAATCACCCCCTCGACCCCGTCTTCACGACGCGCGAGGCGTGGCGCTGCGACGGCTCCCAGTCGCGCTCCCGCTACCCGTACCAGGAGCTCATCTACGGCTGCCTGCAGAACCCGCCGACCTCCGGCGGCCAGCGGTTGTGGGCGCCCGTCGCCGTGACGCTGCCGAACACCGCGCTGCCGCAGTGGTTCCAGCCGCTCTCCGTCGCGAACTTCGTGTTCCCGTACTCGGCGATGGACATGCCGACGCCCGCGCCGGGACACGTCGAGGCGTCGCCGAACGTGAGCCCCGACTACCGCACCCGCGCGCTCGGCGTGCCCGCTCCCGCCGTCGACGGCCCCCCCGTGCAGCTCCGCCTCGACACCGGCCCGGAGGCCGCCCGCGCCACCGTGCGCGTGCGCAACAGCGGTACGGGCATCCTCGTCTGGTCTGCGATCCCCTCGGCAAACTGGATCGTCGTCGACCCGCCTGCGGGCGTCTCGCTGGGCGGTGACGTGCCCTGCAACGCCGGGGCAGGCTGCTCGCCGACGACGGCGATCACGATCAGCGTGAACCCGGTGCTG